>Ga0123342_1000876_pt1 | contig 49824 bp, 23 predicted proteins | sample Turbeawhitnodule_FD_89960 | JGI IMG/M metagenome (GOLD analysis project Ga0123342, IMG submission 89960) | Root nodule microbial communities of legume samples collected from Mexico - Turtle bean Mexico white nodule | ecosystem: Host-associated > Plants > Roots > Nodule | place: Mexico: Nepantla...
GCATTCAAGAACCAAACACATTGAAATTAGGCATCACTTTCTAAGGGAACACATATCTAATGGAACATGTGAGATTAAGTTCATTGGTACAGATTTACAACTTGCAGATTTGTTCACAAAACCTTTGGCTAAAGATAGGTTTAATTTTCTGCTGAATGAATTGGGAATTATCAATGTCAATTGTACCTCGCAGTGAAAAAATAAATCTGTTTATTTGCAATTAAATGTGTTTATTTTTTGTACTGATATGCTTTGATGACTAGGAAAGAGAATTTCTGATATTTGACTGATTGACTGACTTAGTGGGCATTAACCACTGTACCTTTGACGGTTTTGGTCATGGTTATGTAACCAATTTGATGCATTGGTTGCTCAATGAAGGTATGGTATGTGTGCATCGTGACCCTAAATATTTGCTACATATTTTCAAAGATTCTCTGCACAACTTCAGAGCATAAAATCTTCATGCATATCCATTCATAACTGCTCCATCAACTCATTCATTTTACAATATAAATATGTGTAAAAATCTGCTACCCACATTGGTTGTCCATTTTCGATTCTCACCATTTGAAACACAAGAAAATATGGTTCAACCATGGCTTCTTCTTCAAGACAGAAAAAGAAAAATCAGAACAAGCAAAGCACCTTTCAAGGTGTGCTGGAAGGCTGGTTCGCTGGAGTTGAAGAGGGTATCAATGCCTACATTCACGAAATGAGCAGAAAACAGATTAACATACCCAAGGTACTGGATTTCAACTGGCTGAAATCAGAGAAATTGGCTGAAACAAGGTCTGCATTGAAGCACCAGAAATTGAAAAAGCTGCTGGAATTAACTGGTAATGTGTATCCTGATTTAGTTAAGGTGTTTTACACTAATCTAACCTTGGATGCAAAGAACATTGTATCCTATGTGAAAGGAATCAAAATGAAGGTCACCAATGATGTTTGGAATTCAGTGGCTGGAATCAAATATTCTGGTCTAAAGGTTGGAAAAGGGATCACGAGTGGGATTCAGGAGTTCAACAAACTTCAGTATTACAGAAGCTATATGAGGAACCCTGCCCAAAGCATAAGCAGATTCCATGCAGGTCATCTGAACCTAACACCACGTCTTGTTGCCTACATTATAGCATGACAACTCATCCCAAGAGGTACAAATCATGTTGTTTTACTTGAAGAGGATTTAATCCTTTTATACTGCATCATGAATCTGATCAAGGTTAACTGGGTGTATATCATCAATGAGCATATGTTGAAATCTAAAAGATTAACTGATTATCGCTTTGAAGGAGTTCAATTGCAGCTTGCAGAGTTATATTACAAAGATTAGAAGTATCTTGCTTTCCATGCTTTTGTTTATCAGTTTTTAATTACTATAATGTTGAACAATTTGTCTTTGTTTTCTGGACTGTTATGGTTATGTTTCTGTTTTATCTTTCTCTATGCTTAAATGTTGTTTGATGAATGCAAAGGGGGAGAAAAATAGCTCACCATGCTAGGAACCTAACTTCGAAAAAAATATAAATGATGTAAAATTTTCGTAGCATATTTACGATTGTCAGAAACTTTATTTAGAAAAAAAGTTGTAATCATGGTTTAATTATTTTTTAATTATAGTTGTATGCAATTAAAATACTATTTTTGTTATTGAGTTGGAGCATATTATTTTCGATAATCTATTGGAGCTATAATTTGACCAAGCAAAAAATATTTATGAAATAAATATTAATGCAATAAATTATAATTTAAAGAAAAATTCATGGATAAAGTTTGAGCATAACAAATATTATAAATGTGCATAAAATTCATGCCACAATTAAGATTACAGATATGAAAAGAAACCATATATGCATAATAAAAGACAACCAAATTTTTACATAGTTTAGGGATTTGTGGTCATTATCTTTACAAGCTTTTTCATTCGTTGCTCGAGAGGTATGCCAAAGAGTTGTTTCATCGCATTAGGATGACCACACAACAAGTCGTAACAGTTATCCAATTAATATTCATCTTGTATGTTCATTTCCACTAACATTTCCCAAATATCAGATTCAAAGTACTGGAAAGTCGATGTACGACGAAGTGTGTGCGTGCGTTCACGAAATATGGATTTTCGTTCTTCTTCTGCAACAACACGACTTTTGTTATATTGCAAATTTTCTTTTGTAGCATTAGCCACTCGTAGTGATGACAAAGTGATAACCTCAGATGAAATGGCTTGTCACTCAGCAATATGACATAACCTATCTGACTAATCTCTACCCCTCCCAAGGACATCAGTTAATTCTTCAAACCTTGTATTAAGCCTTTGCAATTGCATATTAATGATGTCCACCATGGGGGCTTTTCTTTTTTATCCCCTAGAAGAAGAAGTACCACCTGATGGCTGGGATGACTGTGGTGGCATCAATGGGGTGTCATATTAGGGCTAGGACTGTATGAATTGACATTAGGGTCAACTGAGCAAGGAGTTTCACATTGGGTCACATCAATATCCAGCTCCTCCGAGATGTACTCCATATTGTGATTGTTAAGATACATTAAAATGATGAGACTAAGTTCGAGTTGATGATTGTAGTGTTATTCTCCCACCATGGCCTCTAGCACGATCAAGCCTCATAAATTTTCCATCAAGTTGTAGTGTCTAATGGGTTTAACGCGCCACTTTGAGGCTGTGGGTTTTGCCTGTTCATTAATGAAAAGAAATACATTGATATTCTTAATTAATGGTTAATGTATACGACAAGTCAACATCAGGTTGAGTACGTTACCTTTATCAACACTTCATCCTCAGCTTAAAAATTTTTCAAGCTTTGATTCCAAGCGAAACCACTTTGTTCACTAAATAGATAATCGATCTCACGCCATATGACTTTAAGGCTTTTCTACTTGTTCTTCACATTATTTTTTGTAATCCCTACCAATCCACTTTGATGTAGGGATTTAACGATGTTTGTGTAGCCCTGGGTCGTCCAACTACCGTCAATGCGATTACCCATAGATGCCTCATCGATCATGGCAATCAACAATTGGTAGTCCATTTTTTGTGTTCACGGATAGTTGCAGATGACTTTGGAACAATACCCTTCCCGTGATTCATGATAAAACCTAATAAAAAAGATTGAACTTTTGCAATAAAATAAATAGTTCCACACGTAAGTATTAATAAAGGTGAAATGTCAACATTAAACTATAAAATTGTTCTTACAACAATATAAATATAAGTTAACGGATGATTATTACAATAACATGTCCATATTTCATTTGCTATAGTATTCTTAATTTGTGACCTAAGCATGTAGTCATCTTTGCGAGTTGCATCAAGTCACGATCAACTTCTTTCGACAAAGACTTATCATTATCCATTCTGCGAAGAAAGTTATGAAGAATACAACATGCTAAAACAATATCGGTCATAGTGTCCACAAAGTACTGAGGCTCTATTCAGCTAGTGATAATTGGGAATCAATTTTTGAGGACACCAAATGTTCTTTCGATAACATTCCTAAGTGAGGAATGACGATGCTTAAACAACTTGTGCGCATTTTGCGGACCTTTTCGAGAATACTCTTTTAAATGGTATTGAACTCCGCGATATGGAGTTATAACTTAGGCTTTAAGCATAAAACCAGCGTCTCCAATGTAGTATTTGCCTACAACCATCCATTAACACTTATTACTTATAAGTAATGTCACCAAATGAATATTTATTGCACTTGTAACGGAGCACTAAACTAAACTTCTGGAATGACTAATGGATCCTCCTGAACAAATGAATCCTTCAATGTCCTAGAATCAGAGGTTGTTCCTTCCCACTCGACAAGAACATATGTAAAATTCCTGTCAAAATCACAAGCAACAAATATGTTTTGAGTTTGCCAGTCTTTTCTTCCACGAAAACTCAAACTCGATGCTTCCATTCATATCCCAGTGGTCCTTGCCTAGTATTCCTCATATCATTGGAAAACTCAAACACAACTGTGGATATGATCTAGTTTTATCGAGCCCCACAGTGGGCGCCAGATGTTCTTTTCGATTGACTTCCTCGCCGATTGACTCTAGTGACAAACTCTAGCTCCGATCTGTCTCTTCTGGAATATGTTTTGCGTCTTGTTGTACCAGAACGTGGCTCCATTTGAAACAAAGGGGGCTCTACCTATTGATCACACTCCGACGATCAAGTCAGTAAGAGCTTACTAAAAAAACAAAGAAGTATTCAATTTCAGTATCTGAAACAACGTACTTTTACCTAGGGTCTCAAGCCCCTTTGATAGCTCATCTCTTGTAACAACTCTCATGAGTATCTAATCTCAACCGAAAGCATACGTAATAGGAGAACATTCTGTTTATGGGCGCCTTCTCTCGAGGTGTTACAACAGAAAGGAATCTTATCTCTAATGAGAGCATAACATAATAACATAACAACCACCTACCAATAGGGCACCATCTTAAGCGCCAACAACAGGAAAATATTTTATTTACGTAGGCACCCTTACTCAAGGTGCAACGTTATCTTTTACTATGCATGCAACTTAACCATCGTGTGCCCTAAAACACACACACTTAGGTTAAAAAATATTTACGTGACTTAACCATCACGTGTACCATACGCCCCTAGGTTCATAAATACCCTTTACTAATAATCTTATATTAGTGTATAAAGAGATTATTTTAATTATGTTCCAACTGACTTACTAACATAGCTGGACCAAACCCATGGCTCACTTTATAGGCCCAACAACCGAGCTGATCTGTCCACACCGTGCACAAAGCTCCGATCACGGACAATAATAATAAAATTAATTAAATATTTTTAAAATTTATATTGAAACTATAAAAATGTGTACATAAAAAATATTAAAAATAATTATCTTATTAGTTTTATAATGTTATAATTATATTATAAAATTTCTTGATTTTCCATCAAAATAATTTTTTTTATAGTAAAACATATAAAAAATAATTATTAAATATTTTAATTTTTATTAATTATTATAATCATATAATAAGATATTTTGAATCTTCATGAGTAGTTTCTTTAGACAATAAACACTAAAAATTTGGTTAAAATATACTAATACAAAGGTAAGAAAATATTTACGCAAAAAAATTAAAGTAAAAGAACCGTTACAAGAATCCAATCACCATTACTAGTTTTTATAGATAACATTTTAAAATAATATATTATCAAAGAAAAAAAATATATAAAATTAGGTTTCTAGTATGTTAATTTCTTTAATATTTTAAAATTAGGTTTAATCATGCACCTAATCGATATAGTTTTCCAAATTCCATCTCTTATTTCATATGCTAAAATATACTTTATTTTAATTTATATATAATATCATTTTAATTCTTCTTTTGATTTCATATATACAATTTTTACCTTTTTATTTTCTATTCTATTAATTTATAAAAGTTAGAATATATGAAAAACTAAAATAGATGTTTTTTTTTTAGTTTTGTATATATATATATATATTTTGTATAATTATAAGAATCAAATAACTAATTAGTTATTAAGAAAAAAAATACATTATTAAGCATGCATTGAACTTGCACATAGTTTTTCATTATTTTACTTGCGTTCTGTGAGTGAGTAGGGCTTTCTCTGCCGCGCTTCTCTTTATTTTGCTTATTGGCTTCTCAAATCTCAAAACTCTTACCCAAACACACCTCTTTTAGGTTTCGCGTTCCAGAGGCTTTACCTTTCACCACCGTTCTCAAATTCGCGGCATCGAAAAACCCTAACCAAATATGAGGCCGATTTTGATGAAGGGCCACGAGAGGCCACTCACGTTCCTCAAGTACAACAGAGACGGCGATCTCCTCTTCTCCTGCGCCAAGGACCACAACCCTACCGTTTGGTTTGCGGACAACGGAGAACGCCTTGGCACTTATCGCGGCCACAACGGCGCCGTTTGGTGCTGCGACGTCTCAAGCAAGTTCCTTATTAATTTCACTTTCAGTTCAGCTTTTCAAAATTGATTCTCACACTGATTGTAAATGGTGCAGGAGATTCTGGTCGGCTCATAACGGGGAGTGCGGATCAGACCGCGAAGCTATGGAACGTGCAAACTGGTCAGCAGTTGTTCACCTTCAATTTTGATTCTCCGGCGCGGTCTGTCGATTTTTCCGTCGGGGATAAGCTCGCTGTCATCACCACTGATCCTTTTATGGAATTGCCCTCTGCAATCCATGTCAAGCGCATTGCAAATGATCCCACCGAACGTAACATGTTTTCCCCTTGCTGATCTACTGTCTATTTGGATAGATTTATTGATAAACTCGGGTAGAAGAAGATAAAGAAAACATGAAGATATTTAAACAAGTTTTTCATAAGAATTTTTAGGAAAAACAGAATAAGAAGAAAAATGAAATAAGTTTCTTCTTAATCTAATGCATACCTTAAAATTAAGATTTTAGAGAAGTTATCCAAAAACTGTTATAAATTAGTTTATGCATAAATTAAGGTTTATAGAGAAGTTTATTTCATTTTCCTTAGATTTTTTTTTCTAGAAATGCTTATGGAAAAATGTGTTATTACAGATCTTTAGGGTTTGTTTGGACTAACTTCTCCAAAAGATTTATAGAAGTGAAAAATGCGAAGGAAAAAAATGAGTTTATCAACTTGTGCACATATTAAAAAAATACAAAAATTAAAGAAACTATATGAAAGAATTTTATGTATTAGCTTCCGTATGAACTGCTTTTTCTTTTCTACAAGTCTTTATGAAGAAGTTTGTCCAAACAAACCCAAATAGTATGCATTATTTAAAATCAGCTTTTAAGAGAAGTTGTGTGAGCATCACGTTAATTTTAAACTGTGGAAAAATTTACTTTTTGTCTAGCTTCTTATTTTCTTTACTTGTAAGTGTATGATTAGAAATCAATCGAGACTTTAGTATCTTTGGTCACAGCTGTTGCCTCTGTTAATTCTAATGCTTTGGTTTCTCAGAGACTGGGGACTCTGTGGTTCTTATTAAGGGTCCTCAGGGACGAATAAATAGAGCTATTTGGGGACCACTCAACAGAACCATCATTAGTGCTGGTGAAGATGCTGTTATTCGTATTTGGGATTCTGAGGTGACTCCACTACCATTTTACTGGACCCTCTTCTTTCCTCTACAATTTGCTAGCATTGTTACATCATTTCTCTCATTTGTTTGCAGACTGGAAAATTGATTAAGGAGTCAGACAAGGAATCTGGCCATAAAAAGACTGTGACATCACTTGCCAAGTCTGCTGATGGTTCGCACTTCCTCACTGGCTCTCTGGACAAGTCTGCTAGGGTATCAACTTTTTGTTTTCGTGATTTCTTTTTCCTGTTAATTCTCGTGTTTTTGTTTTCTTTGAAACTTTATTTTATTTTCACCTAACAATTTCTTGTTTGTTTAAATTGTTATCTAGCTTTGGGATACTAGAACATTGACTCTTATCAAGACCTATGTCACAGAACGGCCAGTCAATGCAGTTGCAATGTCACCACTTCTTGATCATGTATGTATCTGTGCATTGTAAATAAGTTAACCTTGTGTTGTGATATTCTTATCATTTACCAATGCGAGTAATTTTTCATCTGCTTTATTAGATTGAGGTCTTTAACCGTGAAATCAATGTCCTGTAATTTTTGCAACCTGGTTGAATTTATTTTCAATAACTTGCTTTCTTAGTAGCGATTTATTCCTCAATCCACATAAGGCCGATTTTTGCATGTTACCATTGCTCTCTTAATTATGAACTAAATGTAATTCCAATATATTTCATCATTGCTATCACCCTCTGTACATCTTCTATTTGCTTTAGCTTCGTTCTATTTTGTGTTTAGTCCTATGCTTCTTGTATGATTTTCTGAATTCAATGCTGTGTAGGTGGTACTTGGAGGTGGTCAGGACGCATCAGCAGTTACAACCACTGATCATCGTGCTGGCAAATTTGAAGCCAAATTCTATGACAAGGTAAGTTTTTTTCTTCCTGTACTATGTTTAGTTCTCTAACGATATTGAATGTCTACTCATTTTTCTTTTTTATTTAATATTTTGTATTTTCATTTGATTAGATTCTTCAAGAAGAAATTGGGGGTGTGAAAGGACATTTTGGACCAATTAATGCATTGGCCTTTAACCCTGATGGAAAAAGGTATATCCAGTGTTCTTCAACTCCCTATTGTATTACATCATGAATTACACTTATTCTTTAAACCTACCGTTCATTGTTTTGTTAGAGAAATTGACAACCATGATTGTGTTAAACTACTTTGTAAAATGGATATGCACTCTCTTTATCAAATTACTGTTTAAAATCTCAGTATCTGTCCACAGCATTGTTCAATCAAAGCCCCAGATTTTCTGTAATTGTTTCATATCCCTTAAAGTCTAAACTTCAAGACTTGATTTGTGATCAATATTTACGAAATTTAGCCTTGAATGAAGATCCCTAAACTTACGATAGTAGTTATGGTGATATCATTAGATGTACAAAGAATGCACAATCTGATACCATTAGATGTAGGCAGAGTACATAATCTGATATCATTAGATGTTGGAATAATGCATAATCCTGCATCATTAGATGTATCATGTAGGAAGAATGCATATGGTATCATTAGTTGTAGGAAGTATGCATAAGTTAATATGATATCATTAGATGTAGGAAGAATGAATAATATGGTGATAACATGAAGTGGTTCTGATTTTGCGATTGATCATAAACTGATGACATATTTATATTCAGTTGTCTCTTGCCTAATAAGATAGTCATTTGTCCTTAAAATTAGAAGGAACTTTTAAATTTAGGCTACACTATGTATTTGTTTTCTGTATTATACAACTGTACTTGTCATAATGAGTTTGAAGATACGACTTCTTGCATTCCATAATTAGTTTTCTGTAGTGGCTAAACAATGTTGTAAGTTGGCACATTTATTGTGATTGTATTGTTATTTCAAATCATATGTTGCAAATGCAGTTCTCCGCGTATTTTGCATGACCTTGGTTGACATTTTTCTTCAATTATCATTATGTCTCAGAATACCTAGTAATTATGACTGGACACTGCACTTTAGTGTTAGATGTTTCTGAATAACTGTTTGGGTTTTTCGTTTACTGGTCTTAGTAAATACAAATTTTATCCTTTGTAGTTTTTCAAGTGGAGGTGAAGATGGTTATGTACGGTTGCATCACTTCGACCCAGATTATTTCAACATCAAAATATAGTGCTGGATGATCCGTGGTTAATATTAGGTCTGGTTCCTAGAAGTTAGCTTTTATTTCTTTGGCTAAATGCCGATATGATTTTATGCTGGTAATATGGAGGAATTTATGAATTAAATTATGCCTTCTTGTTTTATGCTGTATTAATATACACTATCAATTTTGGTTTGAGGGGAATTCATATTTAAGGAGTTTTTCTTTTAACCTCATTATATTGACAAGATTTCAAGTTTGACAACTTTCTGGGAGTAGAGTTGTCAAATGGGTCACCCCAACTCGGTTTGACGAGCCACATGATAAATTTGGTTTGGTATGGTTAGATTCATATTCTAAAATAGACTTACTTTTTTTTTTGGTCTGGTCAGTTCCTATGACTTTAAGTTATATTAATGAAATAAATTCTAATTTTAGATATAATATAATGATTTGATATGTAAATTATAATACATGTATATTTTTTAGTACTTTATTTATTTAAATATTGTGATAAGAAGGAGTGGTAGTGTTGTTCCAGGTTTTAGAGTTAGTAAACCTGGGTTTAACTTGCCTCGAGTGGGACGGGTTGATCCGTAAATAGAAGTGAGTTAGGAAACAGCTGGAGATCCATCAAAGTCCGTTCAAAAAAGTTAAAAATTCATGTCATTATTTTAAGCATGCATGGTTATTGGTATTTTTCTTCAAACATCAACTTTGAATAACAAATCCTGAGGGCTGAGCCTTTCTATCTAGTCTATTAACCTAATTTGCTTGTCTAGTCATTGTCGCCATCTCTGACACCTTAATTTTACTTAATGGAATAAAATCGGTGTTACCCAGGTGAGTTGATATTTGCTTTTCCCTTTACGTGGAATAAAGGACATCGTTTTTTAAGAGGGCTTCACTATTAGCTATGTTGTGTGAAATTTTGCTTATTTTCCCTGCTTAAGAATGCTAACTCCTTTTGGATTTATAATGAATTGAAAGAAGATTTTGTGGTAGAATTGGCAAAATGGATTAATAGTGGGCATCGGTTCATCAAATTAATCAAATAATGGAATGATATATATTGAGGGCAAGCCAACAACGTTATTAAAATAAAGGAGATATGTGACTTTACAAGGGCAAATCTTAATACGTCTATGAACTTACAATGAAGGAGCTGAAGGAAGGGGATATATGAGGATGTGAGAAAAATGTGAAATTGTTTGGATTGAAATATATTAGAGTGAATATGTGAGAAAAATTGAAGGAAGGGGATATATGAGGATGGTGAGAAAAATGTGAAATTGTTTGGATTGAAATATATTAGAGTGAATATGTGAGAAAAATTGAAGGAAGGGGATATATGAGGATGTGAGAAAAATGTGAAATTGTTTGGATTGAAATATATTAGAGTAAATATGTGAGAAAAATTTATGATAGTTTCTATATAATGTGATGAGTGTGAGAGATTTTATTTTTAAAGGTGTAAAATATTATTTTCCAAATTTATCTTTGTCTATTAAAATTTTTTAATAATAAAATAAGTTTTTTTTAAATAAATAACTTTTACATATTCGTAGATTTAAAAATTATATGCACTATAAAATTGAAAAATAAAAATAAATCAGATTTTATATAAATAAAAATATATTATTTTTTAATATTAAAAAGCATGTAGTGATGGAAAATAGAAAATACTACAACAACAAAAAAGTATAATTTAATTAACAATAGAAAAAAATTAAAAAAAAATATTATTAAATAAATTATAACTCATAAACATAATTATTATAAAAATATATATTAATATAAACACACCAACAAATTATATAAAAATAAAATATAAAATAATTTTTTAAAATATTAAACAGATACTATAAAATTGGAAAAAAAATCACATCTTATATAAATAAATAAAAATATTATTTTTTAATATTAAAAAACCTTATAGTAATGAAAAATAAAAATACTACAAACAATAGAATAAAATAAATAAAGATAAATTCAAAAATAACATATACTCACTTAATTTCTCTCTACATTGCAGGAAAAATATATTATTGGTCACAAATATATTAATTCATTCTCTTCATTTACAAGACCCAATATTCAAATGACAAATATTCTCTCACCTCTTTGCAACGGATAAACCGTATATCTAGATAAACAACACCCTACATGTAAGTGTATTTGGACGAAGAGGGGATTAAGAATTTTTAGTTTAATTGAATTTAGTGTGTATATTTTGTTACCCTACATTACACAAAAGGGATAATTATAAACTGATAGGCAAAATTATCCATCTTCACATGCTTCTCCCGTTCTCCTCGGTTGTCCTATTATACTTCCAAACCGCTGTGTTCACGTAAGTTAGAGCTATAGTAGGCCATTGCATTCCGCTACCCCATATTTTGATGCTGCTCCACCATCAAATTTGAATCTCTAATTGGATTGTATAATGTAATATTTTTTAATGTATTAATATATTCAGAATATATATTTTGAAATGAATCTAGAACTTATCGGATTGTCATCAAATCAAATTTGGAATATAGTTGTTTTATAATTCTGAACTGGGGTATTTCTGATGCCACTCCCATGCTGGTACACCTTCAAACCACGAGGGTGCACAATGCAATAGCTGCTATAATATACAAAGAAAATAGACATCAATTATATTTTTTTTAATTTTGAGTTGGAGATAGTATTTTATTTTTTTTATATAAATTTGTTGAACAAACTTATTGATATTTATTTGTGTTCATTATGGTGTTTCTCAAAAAAAATAATAATTGAATCTTATAAAATTAAAAAATATGGGTGAAGAGGTTAAGAGAATATTAAGACGATGTACTCTAGTTTAGGAAGAACAAATGATATAGAGCATTTGATAGAACTTGAAAAAGGGTATTTGATGTTCTTTTATTTGTGTTGCTTATCGAAAGATATTTTTATGAACTTGGCATTATTTTATTTGTGTTATTCATATAAAAAAAATCTCGTAACTTTGAGTATTTTGCACATCATTATGCGGAGTTTCATTATATCTCAATCAGATAAAAAGTAATTTTTTCCTTAAACCACTTGCTCTAAGAAAACCACTGAAAAGTCTCAAATAATTTTTGCGCTTGTCTCTTCAATCACTTTAAATATTCTTTGAATCAAAATGTCTCCATACTTCCACCAAATTCACTAATAAATTGGTTAGGAGAAATCTCACCACCTTCTCCTTTTAACAAACAAATATGCAAATGAAGTTCATGATTTCCTTGATCACAAGAATTATACGATAGCTTATAAATTTCAAAAATAGTAGTTTAGAAAATCAAATTTTCTATATTGTGAAGCTATGAAAATATATATTGGGGGCAGAAACAAGCAAATAGTCATGGTCTCTTATGCCTCATGTTCTTACACATAATGAATTTGGAGAACTTTGAGGTGGAAAAGGAATGACTTTTATGTGGACTGAGCTCTGTCACATGAACCGATCATAACGAGAGAAGGGAGATCCAAGTTAGTAAGAATGTAGAATATGAGAAAGGATAAGACAGTATGAAGAGTGATAGTGTTCACTTTCTTAGAGAGTCATCACCTATTTATAGGTCTTCTTGGACTTAATCCGGAAAAACTTTAAATAGTTATTATGAGATATAAATGGATTTAATAATAGTAACCTATAATCGAGTTATAGTTTGATTTATGCGACTTAAATATTATATTAAACGAGCGGTTATTGATTTGAATCTAGTTGTAATTGAGGGTATATACATTAAGTCCCTCAGCTCGGAATCCAAGGAGATTCACAAGTGGATCAATTTGAAGGATGAATGAGTTCAATTTGGATTTAGCACATGTCAACCCTTGATTTCAATTTGGAGTAATGTATATTAATTATTTCTGATATTCGTTTGAACTTGAACAATAGTATTTAACCGTTTGGTTCAAGTTTGACAGTTTTCCAATCGTTTGAACTCGAATTGTGACTTGACCGTTTGGTTAGTTTGATAAAGTTTCTCGATGTTCATTTCAACTTGGATTGTGACTTAACGGTTTGGTTCAATTTGGATAAAGTTTTCCAATTTTTGTTTGAACTTGAATAATAACTTACAATAAGTATCATTGTAAACACTTATGTGTAAAAATGAACTTTTATTTCAAAAGAATAAGCCTCATTAAAACCTTACCAAAAAAACCCCCTTAGAGATAAAACATTGAGGTAAGAAAAAAGAGTACTTATTCATTTAAGTTCAAAGGGAATCATAGAGTTTGCACCTTATGCCAATCGTAAAGGGTGTTTCTCCCGTAGATGTTTGGGGAGTGTCCTCCGAAATCGGGCTATGTCTATTGTATGAAGTGGCCAAAAGCACCTTATCGGATATGTTCTTCGATTTGATCTCGTACCTTGAAGCATTCTTCCGTAGTGTGACCCATGTTTTGAAGATAATTGCATTTCTTGGTTGAGTTAGCTGATGGATGATTGGTTGTTGGAGGCGAAAGTTGCACCAACCCGAGGTTGCAAGTGCAATTTTCAAATATCTCAGTTCGTTTTCTTTTGGGATATTGTTTCGAAGTGGCGACTACTAAGGTTTTCATCATTTTTCTTCTTGCATCAACATTCTCCTCAATGTTGATGTATTGAGCAACTCGACTGCGAAGTTCATCCATGTTGGCAGGAGGATCCACGTAAAGGGTGTCTAAAAACAAAGTCCTACAGTAGAGCATGCATGGCTACCGTTGGATGGAGGTTAAGAATGTTTAATGTTGCTTTTACAAATTGTGCCATGTATTGTCTCATACCTTCTTCTTCACCTTGCACCACATTATGCAATGGAGTTGACGTCACAACTATTGGTTTGCAATTGAGGAATTTGGCAAAAAAACCATGCACATAGTATGTTAAAGGAGACAATGGAGTTCCTGGGCAAAGAATAGTACCATTCCAAGGCCACCCCCATCAACATGGTTGGAAAGAGTCTGCAATGTATGACCATGCTCCCCGAGAACAGGTTCACCTAGGTCATGTATGCTTTGATGTGAACCTGGGGGTCTAAAGTCCCATTGTATTTTTCCAAGCTCGGCCATTTCCATTTTTGGGGTAGTTGAGTTTTCATGACCTCAAAGGTAAATGGGTGGAAATCTTATAGATTGACTTTCATCATTTCATTGAGAGGAGGATTGGGTACCGCCTTGAATGATATTTGTTTGTATCCCCGAGTTTTCCTCCATAATTTTCTTGGAGTTGGATCATAACGATTCTCCTTCCAGGATGATCTTAGAGTATATGTGTAAAGAGAGATATGTTTTTGCCAAATAGATGGTTCAATACTGGTTGGAACTCTGTCGTATACTTGGTAGGATTCCTATTAGTCTGAGTATGATCTTGTAAAGCTTGTATCTCATACATTCAGCTTCCACCTTGTGCTACTCTTTCAAAGATGTTATACCCCTTTCCATCTTGGACAACATTTGTCCAAGGACTTTCTCCGTTGTCTTTTGCATGTTTTTCTCGTTCCTTCAGAGAATAGCCTCAAGTTAGGTGATCATGTTGTTTTGTGAAGAACTCATGTTGATAAGGTACGACTTCTATGTGGACCGAGCTCTATCATTAACGGGTAAGAATATAAAATATTTGTAAGGATAAGAGAGTATAAAGAATGATACTATCCACTTCCTTATAGAGTCATCACCTATTTATAGGTATTCTTGGATCGGACATTAAGAAAAACATCAAACTATTATTATGAGATATAAATGACATTAAACTGTTATTATGAGATATAAATGAATTTTATAATAGGAACCTATAACCACTATTAACCTATAACTTATCTATGATTTATGTATGAATGTATCTGATTATAATGGAAGTAAGCACACTTCCTATTGCTTCGGATCTATGATTTATGTATGAATGTATATGATTATAATGGGAGTATGCACACTTCCTATTGCTTCTGTCCTACTTTTCACTCGATAACATAAGAGAAAAATTGAAGAGATTAAATTTAGGGTTTAGGTTCTTCACCAATTAATCATCATTATAGATAAAATACTTAACTTATATTTCCTTTCCTACGATATCCTATTAGACAATAAGTATGTTTTCCTATTAGAAATTATATTTTTCTGTTTTAAAAAAAAAACATTAAAAACAATATACTGTCTTATTCAAACACATTTATTTATTGTTATAAATCAAAACAAATTGACAGAATGATTCGTTTCGCATGTTTTAACAAATTCTTACTTCCTTTTTCACTTCCTTTATGTGATGATGTGAATTTTTTGAACGTTAATTCACCTTAATGTTCATTAAAGGTCTGAAATTGTAGTGGCTAAGTGGTTATAAGTGTGTAATATGGTTAGAGTCGATTTTCTCTGACATTTTTATAGGGCTCTTGGGACTAGCAAGATGAGATGGACCACATAGCATTACAAAAGAATAAAACCGATCGATCTACCAGTTTTCTATCCCAAAAGGAATGTTTGTAAAGTATTAAGTAAATACAAAGCAAGAAATGCTATTAGTATGGTAACATAGACAATACATTACCAATTAAAATTTGTCTACACTTCACTTTGCAGGGACACGCTAAAAATTGGGCATGCAAAGGATTCACTTTTCATGCTAAAATAGACATACACCTACTAACTTTTCTCAACCACAATACAATTCATTCAAATCTTTTTTTTTCTTCTATATAAAATTACAACACATATATAAATTACAATACTTATTTTGAATACAAATATTTTAAAAATTATCAATGATTAACTAGAAAACAAAGCAAAATAGTTTGTTGTCTCAATTGGAAAAATAGGGATTGAATTTCATCTTTTTTTCTCTTTTGTATTTAGATTAGCCTAATAATATTATGTCCTTGATATTGATGTGCATATAAAAATCATTTATATCGATTGTTTGCATATAAAATTCTTAAGATGCTTCTAAAATATCGATTCCCCGCATATTTATAAAAACAACTTCTATTAAGATAAAACGTTGATAGCGATTAACCTTTCAAGTCTATTCCTAACACTCAAATATATCAAGTATTATTGATTAGGTTAGAACCCTAAATATACTTTCAAGTCAGATTTAAGATTCTAGATCAAGAATTAGAAGTAAAACAATAATACTAATAATCAATCAAGAACCGAATATTATGCTTAGAGATCACCTCAATACATAAGAGTTTAAATGCTGATAAAAAAAATACATAAGAGTTTAAATAGATTACTCAAAATCCTAAATGATAGAATTAGCCACACATCTTCTAACACCTTTTATTCTCCCAATTAGATTACAATTCACTCAATGATGTAATTCACTCAATGGTGTTTTCCTCTCAATCATACACACTAGAGTTGTGCATCAAGCCCTCTATTTAACCTAATTTGCGTGAGCTTAAGTGACTTTTCGCTTGGGTGTTAATGGACTCACTTGGCGAGTAAAACATAAAAAGACCCAAGTGCTAGCTTGCTCAAGCGAGATCCACTAGTGACATGTTGACATTTTGCGAATTTGGTTACTTTGGTGAATGTGGATATATTCCAACTTTTTCTTTTTGGTTTTGTATATTTTCCTTTTGTCCACTTATCTCAATTCTTTTCATTATTTCTTAGAGGAAAATAAATCATTCTTATTTAAAGTAAAATCATAAAATAAAATAAAATAAATTTCATAAATTTATAAATTAAAAATTATTTTATATTTATTTTAACAATTAATACTCATAAATAAATAAGAAAAAGATAGCAAAACCAACCATTACCATTTTTGAAATATGTATGTGGTTGCGTTCATCTTCTTTGATGGACACATGAACTTGGATATCAAATAATTAATCACATATTTAAAGCTCTAATTATTTAACTGTATTATGCTATTGTACTTCTAAAACTTATATTAAAATTGCATGCTAACATACTTTTATACGAAAACAAATAATAATAATTGTTTTGAAAAGCAAAACAGCATAATACAATATATATTTATTCGATTTGATTTGAATGTGAATACAAGGGATTGGAAGGTTCGAAAGAATTAAGAATCCACAGAAGTGCTTTTGTTATTTTAAATTTTATTTTAAGTAAAAAGATGGAAATAATCTCTTATAAGATCTATTCTCGTTGACGCTACTCACCCCATCTCGCGTTGCTGCAAAGCATTCTTCGTCTCTCTCCTTCTCTCTCTTTCTCTCTCTCTCTCTCAGCGATTTCTGTATACACGAACGTTTCATCTCCGAAGGTAACAATCTCAAACCTCTGATCCTCTTCTTTCCTTTTTCTTAATCGTTTCATGCAATCGGAATCCGAGTTTTACTTCGCACTTCAATTTCCGATTCAATCACTGTTTTCCGTTACGCTTTCGCCTCTTCATTTGCGGTTATTCTCTCTTTGCTTTGATCCGAGAGTTTCTGGATCAATATCTCCAGATCCTTCTGTTGTTGATGATATTATTATTTTGTGCGATCTGTTACCATTTGCATGCTGCTGTTTTTTCTCGATTAGTTTGAGATCTGGTTGAATCCGGTGTTGTTGACGTGACTGTCTATTGATTTTCGGAAGGAACTGTACTGTTTGATTTGGTGCTCTTTTTCCGTTTGGAGATTTGTTTTTGTTTTGTAAATTGAAAATTTGTTTCAATGGTGAAATTAGGGATCCATAAGCTGAAGGAGAAATGGGGCTGACATTCACGAAGCTTTTCAGTCGGCTTTTCGCCAAGAAGGAAATGCGAATTCTGATGGTTGGTCTTGATGCTGCTGGTAAGACCACTATCCTCTACAAGCTCAAGCTCGGAGAAATCGTTACAACAATTCCTACCATTGGTGAGTTTCTGGATTCTGTTTCTCTTTTTTCCTCGCTTGGTTCTGTTTTGTAATTGTTATTAACCTGTTGCTATATTACTTGCGTATATTCTTTATCGGTTGGTTAGATACTCTTTTTTATATAATGTCTGACTTCGAGGTGAGTCATGTGGATGATGATGGAGTGTGATCAACATGGTTCCTATCTGTGACGAAACCTTCAAAATTGAATATTGAGATCTTAAATTGTGTTGGTGACTGTGTGATGCCTAATGTGGGATCCTGGATTTAACTTGTCTTAAGTACTAGCCGCTGTAAAATAATCTTCAACGGCAAACCATTTTGTGATGAGGATATCGTTTTACTGTTTAGTTTGTCAGACTGCTGGAATGCTATGATTCTGTTGTATATATGTGTTGACGATTTTTTGTTTCAGGGTTCAATGTTGAGACTGTAGAATACAAGAACATTAGCTTCACTGTTTGGGATGTTGGTGGCCAGGACAAGGTGAAAATTTTGATTCTCATGCATTCCTTAAAATAACACAACATTACCTGGCAAAGATTGTCGGTAGTCAGAGGCTGAATACTTATGTTTTGCTTTGCAGATTCGTCCCTTGTGGAGGCACTACTTCCAGAACACTCAGGGTCTTATTTTTGTTGTAGACAGCAATGATAGGGACAGAGTTGTTGAGGCTAGAGATGAGTTGCATAGGATGTTGAATGAGGTACTTCAGTTAATTTAGTTTGGCCTTTTATGCCATGTCTTAATTTTTAAGTTTGTTAACGTTAGATGATAACCTGCCGTTGGGAGGAATTCATTCTTCTACATAAGGTTTGGGATCACATAGGGGTCGAAAGAAAGGGCCTGTAAATTGGTCAAGGTAGAAAGGTTTTAGAATCATATCTTACCTATAAATAATATTCTTTAATGTATTCTCAAAATGTTCTGAGACTTCATTTGTGGTTGAGGAAGGACTGATATGAATATTTATTTTAAGCTGGAAATGCAAATATTTTTGCTGTATCTATATGACTCTTATAAAATGAAATAGCATTTATCACTGCTGTTAAATATTCTGTTTTTTGCTGGACCATAATTTCTGATAACTCTTGTATATTGATGTTACTATGACATCTTTTGGGAATTGAATGACCATTTCTTCAGTCAATCTCCTGGGAAATTCAGTGCTTCTAATTGAACAGACTTCTGTTCAACTTCATTGTTTACTAGGATCATGATCCATGACTAGAATTATTAGTCTCCTTGTTCTTTTACTTTCTGCTTTATGTATTCTCACGATGAAATGACAATTTTCAGGATGAACTGAGAGAAGCAGTATTGCTTGTGTTTGCTAACAAACAAGATCTTCCAAATGCAATGAATGCTGCTGAGATTACGGACAAGTTGGGTCTCCACTCTCTCAGACAGCGCCACTGGTAACAATGATTTTAAGAACAAAGCCCTTGTTCTATATTGATAGGTATCATACTTTAATATAACTCACTTGTGGTTTTCCAGGTACATTCAGAGCACCTGTGCAACCTCTGGGGAGGGCCTTTATGAAGGTCTGGACTGGCTTTCCAACAACATTGCCAATAAGGTAGCCAATGATTTTTTTACTCTTTTATTGTGTGAAAAAAAATATTTTAAACAATGCATAGTGAATAAAAAGTTTGTATATGTTCTGTTCATTAGAAGTGGTAGCAAAAGTGTGCCTCTCGAGTATATTTTCCTTTTTTTTTCTTCTAAAAAAGACATTAGAAGTAATTCTTTGGGCCCTTCCAAGTTACCAGTTCGTTAAAAAATTAATGGAAAGATGTACTTCTTGAATGACTTGGCTGATTTTTCCCTTTTTTTTCCTTCACAGGCTTAATGCCTTTGGGAGTCTTGCGGATTGGTATTCTGGATGCAGGGGTGAACATTATCTAGCTTTTGTTTCTTGGTCCTCTTCCGAGACAACTCGAATATGTGTTCATGTAATGTGGTTTAGGACATCGACATCTCGGTGCTAAATGTTGTAGGAATTTGTTTCTTGGGATGTGTAATACTCTGAGCTTTCTATTGGGTTTGGATGCAATGTCCATAACTGTAATGGAGATACTAATTCAATGCGTCACCAGGTTCTGATTTATAGTTTTATTTTGGTTATGTATCTTTCATATAATGAGTATGAAATGGGGATTTTGTTTATTTTTTTGTAAGTTACCCTAAAAAACTATATTCACTTCATACTTTTAAAGATATGCCCATGCTTAAATTTGTGTTTATTGAAGTATCCATTGTGGATTAGGCTTAGGCATAATGTTCGATTCGTGGATAGTTTGGGGGAATGAGCTTATTAGAACTTATTATACCTGAAAGATATAGCTGAATTTTGTATGCAAGAGATTTAAGTTGTGTGGTTTTCTATTTATTCTGTAGAGAGGGCTATAACATTCAATGGGTGGTAGTTACAAAGTCTATTGTTCATAAGATCTGTTAATATATAATTTCGTAATTAAACTCTATTGTCTATTTTCTGCTTTTTGGGCTTGCATTCTATTGATTCGCTATCAAATTTTTATATGTAAGGCATGGGAAAGGATTACTACTTTTCTTGTAAAAGCAGAACAGAGATTGCGCTTTTACAAGGATTGCTGGGACTAACCAACCTTAATAAGTTTTTCTAAATTTTGATTTATGTAAATTTTATTAAATAAAAAATAACATCTATCGACATTTTATTTGTGAAACTTCTTAAGCCAACATTATAAAGTGAAATTAGCCGCCCACAACTGCACAAGTCTAACTACATTATTTTGCAATTTTAATAGTCTTATTTCTCTTGTACCCAAGTCAAATGGTTTTTAAATTAGGAACACCACACCTCTTTCTTCCTGTACCTCCATATGTTACCTCTGTAACTTTTTGGATTTTCAAAATTATCTAATCATTTGGATTAGGTATCTGAAAGTTTTTTTCATATGCTTTATTAACTTTTGGCCGGAGGTTAGATTAGTTTCCAGATTAGGTAATCTAAAAAGTCTTTTTTCCTTCAAATTTATGTCAGGATTTCATAATCTAAAATATACTTTCAAATCGACTTCGGAGTTAATTTTTCAAATATTATTTTTTAAAATATATTATTAATTACTGTAAGCTATTTCTGAATTTAAAATTAATTTTTGGATTATTTTTAGAAAAATAAATAGATGTTTTTGTATAAGTTTAGAGGAAGAAAGAGTCTAATTCTGATGTGCAAGAATACAGGCTTCTAATAGGTGTAATTCGAAAAGTTTCTTTGGCCACCAAACTCCTCTCATATTTCGGGAACATAACTAGGTTTTAAAACCGAGGATGTATACTGGCAAGGAAGTTATTCTTGTCAGTATATTTTTCTTTCACCTCTATTTTCAAAAATATTTCTTTATAATATTTTAAACTACATTATCCATTTTTTTAAATTTATAATTAACTTTTTAGATTCATAATTAATTTTTAGATTAAATAATCTTGAAGTTTTTTCTTTAAGATGTATATTAATTTTCAGATTATGTAATCCAGAAATTTTTTTAGATATTAATTTTCAGATTATGTAATCCAAAATTTTTTTTAGTTTTCGAATTATATAATATGAAAGTATTTTTAAAAATAAGTGTCCAAATTACATAATTCAAGCAAGCTATTTTATGAAAGTGACACAAAAGGATAAAAAAATATTTGGCACTTTCTTCCTGCACCCTACGTTTTTCTTCCTGCACCTTCAGTCATGATTTCTATTCCTGAGCCCATAATTACCTTCATTCCCGCTCCCAGTCATGATTCCTAAACCCTAAACCAGTCATGGTTTCTGTTCCTAAGCCCATGGTTTCTGTTCCTAAGCCCATAATTACCTTTACTCCCGCTCCCAATGCTGCTTGAAAAGAATCATAATCCTAATTAAAAACAAACGATACTAAGGCTGCTGAAAGTTTGGTACTACCCGTCAATGATTTCCCATTTCCCCTTTATGATCGTTCGGCTTTGTTGGAGTTGCACAATGCTTTCCTTAAAATTGTAAAATTTATAAAGATCCATAAAGGTTGAAAGATGGTTTACGTGATTAAATTTGAGTCATCTATACACAAAAATCTGAGTTTGAGGCTTCATTGATAACAGACGTCACATTGTTACAAATATACGTATATTATGTACTAAGGCCATCAAAAATTAATATGCCATTATATCAGCTACTACCATTTTGAAAGATGGAGTAGGGATGAAAACCTTATAACAGTTAAAAGTCGAAGGGGCTGAAATCGTTTTCTTGAAGTTCTGATTCCTGGACAGGGTTTTCTAATTCTTCGAAAAGGTAAGGTGCGACTTGTTGATAATTGTGGGGCTTCTTGTCGTTCATCTCTATAACTGAAACAATCCTTTCTTCAATACAGCTTTCCACAATTTCAGTTCCAACTTCTTGGGACTGTAATCCAAGAAGAGAAAAGCATTCTCCCTGGAAATCCAAGTCACTGGAAGACAATATCAGCCCAGCAATTGTTTTTGCGAGATCAGGGGCATAACCGCGAATCTGAAAGTGAAGGAACCGAATTATAAAATGCTAGGCCACAAAGTTGGCCAACCAATTTTAAATATAAGGCCAGAAGAGATAATCCAGAAATTTACACTAAACATTCAGCTTATTCAATGTGAAATCAAGGTGTTGAATTAAGACATTAATGCAAAATCTCAGTTGGAGGGAAAACTCTCAAAAGTAAAAATACCGAGGCACACAGATCACAAATGTGTTAGAGAGGGAAAGAGAGAGAATGATAAAGAAGAGTTCACCTGAACGGCACGTGAACTTAAAAAAGCCTGGGAATGATTCGCCTTCAAGTCATCTAGTGAAAGTTTAACTGCTCTCTTAACAAGGTTTCTGGCAAGTGGAGACATTTTCCTTGGAGCTGGTATCACGGTCTTACCAATGTGTCAAGGAAGTATAAATTACATGAAAGTTCAGAAAATTTAGAAGATTTAAACAGTTATTTATACCCAAAAAGAAAATGTTCATAAACATATAGGGGAAATATGTACGCCCTAGAAGAATATTAAATGTAATTTTAACACTGAAATGTAGACTTGTAGCTTGGTTGTACGATGTTGGCTATCAACAAAAGGCAAACTGCTTATGATACTTCAGATCCTGAAAATTTTCAGAATAACTATTGGATCGTCACTTGTTCAACAAATAAATATAAACAAAATCCAAAGAAAGGTCTGACAACAAAGCATACAATAAATGTATAAAAAAAGGTGTGCAAAACACTTTTAACTGTCTATGATAAAGATAAAAAGGATCTGTCTAATGCTGGATATTGTTTATGGTATATGTGGAGCACAACATCAATGTGTATATCTGTAGGCAAGTTTTCCCATTCTAGTAATGTAACGCCATCTTGCTCTACTGCACCCCTTAAATTCAAGCCATATGTTTTCCAGTCAATGCTTTGCAACGCCTTCATAGATGATCGGGAGATTGTACAAGGTGAAAAGTCTTTGAAATACAAAACCTGATATTAAACATTGTTATCATCCAGATTAAGTAGTGGATAGATAAATCTAAAATATAAGAAGACAGCTAAAGCATAAAATTGAAGAGTTATTGACGGACCTCTGTTTTATTATCATATTCCCGGAAGCACGTAATGTTCTGCATTGATACATTATTACTTATCAATATGACTGCTTCCATCACCAGTTCCGTGTGTAAGCGATTATCAGTGCAGCAAGCAACCCCAACCCCAACTTTGAGCTGCTCCCTAAATAAAGGTTCAAAAAGTAGGTAAGCATGCAAACCAAGTTCTTGCATCAGCTTCTAGATGTGATATGTTTTTCTGCCAGTCAGTTATAAAATGTAATAGAATTTTTTTTTAAATGGCTCCAATCAACAATAACCTGTTACAGTTCATATGCCCAATAGCCGACAGACATCAATATTAGAAACCAAGAATTGTCTGGATACTATCATACTTTAAGGTTATGCTACCTAACTGAATATGACAACATACAAATAACTCAAAACTACTATGCTTTCATTGCCTATATAGAAAAAGTGTTAAAGAGGGAATTTTCGTATTGAAGAGATAGTCAACATATCTCATGAACTTTAAGGATGAAACCTACGTATGATGAAAGAGAATGTCAAAGTAGAAAAGATATCTTCCATAGACTTAACTGAAGGAAATCAATCAATCTATTACGTTTAGGACAAAAAAGATTAAGATTCTAAATGATAAATGGGAAGCTGATTTGAGATTATGAATGTACCAACTTGGGAAGCAAGTGTTACACTTGTTACTTAAATTATTTCCATGCTTAACTACATAGTCTTCTATGCCTGACTTAAGAAGTTCTAGATTTGATGCCGACACTGGTAACTGCTTGCACTCATTTGCAAGAAAAACCTTTTCATATCGTGATTCAGGAACATCGCAATCTTCTGCTACCAATTGAATTGCAATATTCTGGACAAAAACATAAGAGAATCATTAAAACTGTGTCATGTCAAGGGTACTGAATTAAATTTGTAAGGTTGCTTTAAACAATGTCAATGATAAGAAAGTGCCATTTGGCTATCTGATTTGGTGGACTTATTAACTGTTTATGGCATATGAGATAGATGGAAATGGTCTCCAGCACAGTATTAACACGCTTCAAGTTACAGTTGTTTGAAAGAAATTAATGCAGCAGAGAATTCTTCACTTGTGTCAGTTTAACTTACAGGAATCTTTAAAATTTGTATCTGCAAAATCAATAAATAGAAAGAACATGAAATGTGTGATATATGAATATAAACAACAGAGTATTTTGTAGATAAACAGATATTACAACTTCAAATCATTTAAATAATATAGGATCAATTTTGATATGCATTGAAGACCAAAACAACAGCAAACTTGGCACATTCAGGCATGACCTACCAAATTTTTGCTTGCTATTTTTTTTTCATATCAGGTGAAGATTTTTCTTTTCTGTTTTTTTGGCGTGGGTTGCACAAAATAGAAGCACTAGCACTCTTTTGATTTCTCAATATAATAAATTGTGATAAGCCAAATTGCTTTAGACACTTTGCCCCAGTGGTGAAGTGCAAAAATGACAAACTTCTGATATAGAGCCTTACTAACTGTCTAGAGTTGCCAGTGCTTTCTAATAATGAAACGTTTGATTACCGCAGACCCATATTAGTTCAAAGCAGTAGATTTGAATTACTTCATTCAATAGCATTTAACTTAATCAGTGTACTTCCAAATGCCCACCCAAAAATATGGCCTACCAGTTTTGATCTTGGTTCATGATTTAAATTTTATGAGGGTAAAATGCAATGATTGTCATTAAGATGGACTGTCAGATGACCAAGGCAAAAATCAGCTTCGTAAACATTTCATGTATCTCAAGTAATTTATTTTTCACAACAAAAAAGAATGGACAAATTAGCATACCTTCTGTATAAAGGTATGAATATCAGCCAGTAAGAGATCACGGCTGACAAAAGAAGACAGATAAGCTTCACTACCACTGCAAAATAATACCGTGAAAAAATTATTTAAAAGGTACTTAACCAACAAATTAATCTCAAAATGTAGCTCAAATAACTCTTTTACCTGAACTTTGCCCCATTTTTGGTGTTTGAAGGTAGTTTAGTTATTCTAGAGGAACCACTTCCTTTCAGATTTATCTGATAACTATGTATCTCGGTATCCCTGATGCCTACAATTTCCATAGATTGCAATAAGAATCGGGATGATACAATAACTAAACTAAACATGGCAATATACCCTATAGTTGACTTCACCCTTCAGTAGTGACGTAGCATAATTACACAAGCAACTGGGAAATATAAAACATTTGACAAATTTCCACAGGTTGATAGTAATATAAAATGATTTCATATCAAAATTCAAAAGAACCTATACCTATTAAAATAATATGAGGACAACTTAAAACCATTTCCCTTAGACAAAATAGCTGGCCTGGCATATTGCCTCCCACATCAAAGCAAGAGCAATACAGTTGAGGCGGATACAAGAATTGTTATCTTTTTGGTATTTTGTGCACGTGGGATATTTATATTTTCAATAAGATCAAACCACAACTAACATTAGATGAGAGCATTAACACTTACTGGTGGTTTTGAGAGAAAGCATTCCATCTGTTTTACAAGAAGAAAATTAAATAAACAATTAAATAAATAAATATTATTTAACTGAGATGGTAATAATGAATTGTTGTTACCCCAATTGTCAGCAACATCCGTGGAAGAAAATCTCAAGTTCTGAAATTCCTCTAAGCAGCTTCCAATGCCAGTATCAGAGACTTCTCACATGAAAGTCAAATATTATTACAAATAAAAATTTCAGCACTCTTTAGCCAAACAAGATTTATTAATTTTTAGCATCATTCTTCTGATAACTATAATCCCTGAAGTGAGCCAACCGACATCATTTTGGTTCATTTTTTTGTTTTCCATTAATTAGAAAATTTCCGGGAAATTGAATAGATTCTATCTAACAATAAAATGCGCAATAGAGAAATCGTGTCGAAATGCTAGCAAACATTTTTCCTACTTGAAATTCGAAGAGAAGGATGCGAAGATGAAGAGCGAGTGAGAATGATTGCGAGTCTGCAAATCTGCTCCGATAATCGGCATCTCTGATACGCTGAAGATATTAACTATAATCGCAGAATCGTGTTACATACATAACCGAACAAATCACGAAACTCGCATGCAATGTGAACATAATTTACATAAACGAACCTAAGAGAAAGTAATAGAAAAACAAATGAATACAATATAAGAACATTTCGCAGAAGAAGAAACTCACATGTAAGCACAATTCCTGAACCGCAGAAAACTCCATTCGGAATCAAAACTCTCTCTGGAATTCGCGCGCAAAACTAAGCAACGGTTTCGAAAATCAAAATTATAAATCATTCTGAACAAGGTGGACCCATGGTGCGACCCGACAATCAGGCCCATTAACGTATGGATGGGCCTGTGATCCATTATGAGTGACCCATGAATGGAAAATTTCTTTGGCAGTTTCTTCCTGCACCCCTACATTTTTCTTCCTGCACCCCCACAATTTTTTAAATTCCGAAGTTGACCCCCACAATTTTGGGATCTGGGAGTGTGCTACGGATTCATCAATCCGGAAGTGAATTATGTAGCATTCCGGATGAGGGGATGTTCCGAAAGTAAAGTTTGCATAAATAATTGATTTTCAAATTGCTGAATCCGGAAGTCTAATTTCTATGACGGATTGGTGGATCTGGAATGATTTTTTTCAATTATGAATTTCTAAATCCAGAATGCATATTTTGAATTACGGATTGGTGGATCCAAAATGGTTTTTTCAATTATGGATGTTTTGCATTTTTTTTATTTTGGATTAACACTATCATTCATGTACTACCGGAAGCATCAATCTAGGAGATTACCGGATGCCCCAATCTGAAAATTAAACGGAAGTGCCAATCTGAAAATTTATCGGATTTCATAATCCAGAATACAAAAAAAATAAAAATTTACATTTTAATAGGGATAATTTTGTCTTTGCGCAACCTTTTGGGGTACAGGAAGAAAAATGTAGGAGTGCAGAAAGACAAATTATTTTTACTTTTTTAAAATGTATAATTAAAAAAAATATTTATATATAACGAATTCTTTTAGGCAAATTCTGTCGCGGTGACAATTTGAACCTGCACTCTATTATTTTTTTAATTTTTAAAAAAATATTTTTTATTATAAATTTTGAAAATCTGAAATTTAAAAATTAAAATCTCATTCTAAAAAAGTAAATTCGAAATGAAAAAATACATAGAAAGAAAATCCAAAACACAAAAATTGAAAATGTATTTTGAAAAAGAATTTTCAGAATTTAGAGATATGTTCTGGAAATCCAAATTTAGAAATATATGAAAAAAAAAAGAATTTAAGTGATTTAAGGTGATTTGTCAATTTTACATGGTTATTTTCGTTGTTTAATTGATTGATAAATGGGGGGCAAGGCTAATTCTCTTATGATAAAAGAGGAGATAAAATAGAATTATAGAAGCATTTGGGTCCCCAAAAAAGTGCTTTATACTTGGACGTTACACTGAAATTTCTGACTTCTTGCACTCACAAAGACAAGCAAGTATGAAATCCTTTTGCAGACAAATATGCTATTGCTGACAAATGCCGTTGATGGTGATGCAGCATGCTTTGACTACATCTCTGAAACTGTAATTTTATCTTTTGCTTTATCATTTGTTGAGATTATTCATTATAGGCTATTTAGCATTCTCTAAATGTAATGAAAATTAAATAAACTTGAATGGGTAAATTGAAATGAAAGTTTAAAGTTGTATTCTTGCAGTACTCCCCTTGCAAGAACTCACATGATGCCAACCAGAGGCATCGCTGGAAGAAACAGAACCCCACTTTGCACGAACAGTTATATTCTGTTTCGTGGAAGTGGAATTATTCGCCTTTCTTCAACCCTCGCTGGCTTCCTTAATGCATTTGTTTAACCATTGCTTCATATATACTGTTTTCCCTTTATTGAACGGTGGTGACTTTCTCCATTGAAAAGATGTCAGGGTTTCATCACCCATGCATTCATTGCTGCTTCATATTGCTATCCTATTATGTGCTATGTGCTATGGCTAAGAAAAGAATGAAATTCCAACTCAATTGTTTTTACATTTTACTCTCCATATTCCATGTACAAAAAAGAGAACAACAAAAAGTACTTTCAATACTATCTGGGTCTAAATGGAAGATAACAAATTTACTTTTTTCTACAACACTCAAGTGTAGAATTTGACTTAAGAAAAGAATCATCAAGTCACTGATTTAACTAACTGAAGTGTATGATATAATGATAACAAAGTTAATGTATCTAAAACTAATATCTCTACCAACTCAACACTCACAAGGAGATTCCCTATTTCATAGGGGAATAAAGGGACAACAATAAGGGCAGGGTGACCCCATCAAGCTTACAAGATTGTTATTGGAATGGTTAGTGCTTGATACTTTTGCACAGATCCCAATATTAATAAAACAAATCTGGTCTCTCCCTGTGTCCCCCCTTTCACAGTTTTCGGAGAAATTCTTGACTAGATGTTCCTTTATGCATCACGTTTGGAACATCATCCTGCTCCTAAAGACAATTACTTTGTTTAGACCCTAGGTCTGTATAACTGACCGTATAGTAATGTCTACGACAACAGAATTGTCTATGGCCTAGAAACTACAGCATGACCACTGCAGCACATAACATGTATCACAACACAAGTTTTTTAAGCTTTACAAAATGTCTTTCATCAAATAGTGTGTCTATGATCTTTGTTAATGTAAGGTATATACTTAAAATTTTCCAAGTATATGTATAAAGATTAATTAAGACCATAATGATCTGTTTTCTGGCCTCGCTCCCCTTATAATTTGTTGGAAGAAAAGTAATGCGCACTTATGAACAAAATATGATGACTATTTGGCTACATAGGGTCACAGAGTGTGTCATTCAATGATTATGACTGGGAACAGCTCAGTAAACAAAAGCTGCAGTTTCATGGGGCCTTGAGAGTGTAATGTGTCCTTATGCTGCAAGATCTTGCTTTCTCTCCTTACAAAGCAATCATAGGAGCCAATAAGTTTAAAGAGCACAAAGAATATCTTTAGTTTGCCTTCTTTATTAAAGAAAGTTCCCCTCTCCTCCTTTTTTAAATTAAAAATTCCTACTTATTAGAGAGCCTATTTACATAACCACTTCTCACACCAAATCCCCTTAAGTGCTTGGTTAGTTAACACTACTCTACCTTGGTCTTCACTCAAAGAACAAGAGCTGCAGCTTTAATACCAAATCCTCTTATCCCCCACAATTCTCACACCCCTCAACACAACTATTCTCTCTTCTCATTTCTCCCATTGAAGATGTCCTTACAAGTTCAGCCACAGACACAGCCCCAGCCACTGATGCAGCAGCAACAGCAACCTGTCCAGGTCTACCCTACCAGTGTCACATACCAGTCACCACCCCACCATTCAAACGGATCTTTTGGGTCAGTGTTTGTTGTTTTGGCTATAATAGTAGTCATTTCTGCAGTTGCTTGCTGCCTTGGAAGGCTTTGCAACCGCCGCAGCCGAAGCCACAGCCACAGCCATAGCCAGAAACATGCAAAACCTCAAAAGCAGCAGCAGCAGAACCACAACAACTTCCGTCCAAAAGAAGTGGACATTGAATTCGGTTTTGACAAGAGAATTGCAGCTTCCAAGCCTAATGGACACGGAGCAGGCAGAGGAATGAAGCCACTTCCTCATGGTGACATGAAAACCTTTGAAATGAAACTTGGCCACCAAGGTAAAATAAGACCAGGTCCATGAAGGGAATCATTTGAGAAAAGTATTATGTAGACAAGCCCATCTTCTTGTTGGAAACTGTTCCTTCTCTATACACTGTGTTTCTATTTATCTTCTCTGTTTTTTCTGTCTCTTATTAGATCTGCAGCTGCAAGATGAAATGTATAATTATCTTCTCAACTCTTTTATGCCCTTGTTTTGAAATTTGAAACAAAATCTTGTGTTCTCTCTGTAATGTGGATTTGTGTAAGTAAAAAGAGTGTAAAAATAGAAATGACTCAATTTAATGATGGATTGATTGGATAAAAAATAATGACGGTTTTGAATGATTTTATATCTAATTAAATTGATTTAGAATTTTTTTATGAAATTCAGTTTGAACTGATCAAAATTAACAAAGCAAAAGAAACAACTATTTAGAGAGGCAATAACTACACTAGACACAATCAGAAGTTGTGCTGCAAACAAACCTATAACAGGTTAAAAGAAACTAATCTATAACAGAGTTAATACTCATCCATATATTAGGTGATTTATAAACTTTCATTATGTATTAAAGAAACTTCTTCAAGTGCACATAACGAGAAAGTGTAAAATTTGTCGATGTACTCTTGCCATGATATTTAACAAAATTTATTTACTTTGATTTATAACAACTATTGATGTTCAGTTTTGACATGAATGATAGCCAAGAGTTACTTTTGAACAAGTTCAAGAATGAAAGTCAATACCTATCATGATAAGAGGGATTAAAAGCAAGATGTGTGAATATATTATCGAAAAACAATATAGCGGTGTTAATTGAAACTTCAAAATGTTTAACCAAACTACTTCGTTGGACACTAAAGATAAAACACGATATTCCAATTTTGCTGCTGAAGACTTGGACACAACACTTTGTTTGATAGACCAGGAAATTAAAGAATCACCGAGAAAAACACAAAAACTAGTGGTTGATTTTTTGGTATCTAAACAAATGCCCTAGTCTAAATCAAATATGCTGAAAGATGAAGTTTGTTGTTGTATGGAAAAAGAGACCTTGAACTGGAATTCAAGTACTATAAAAAGTGATTAACTATAGCTAAATATGTGGTTAATGGATTCTACATGTATTGACTTGTGAATTGCTAAAGCAATGTCTGGTTTGGACATTATCAAGTATATAAGTCTTCTAATTCATCTTCTTTACAAAGAGAGATCCTCGATAAGGTCACTATCATTGAGATTATGTTTTAAATTGGGATCCGTAGGTAATGTAGTTGATTTACTATCTAAAAATCCAGTATCATCAAACAAAGATAAAATATATTTTCTCTGACTCAAAGAGACACCCTTTTGGAATTTGGCAATTTCCAATAATCTTTAATTTGAACAAAGAACTCAATTCAATTGTATCTTATCAACACAAAAAGAATAAAGATTTACTAGGAGGGTGTCGTCCACATACAACAACAAGAGTCACAACAAGAGTCATTTGAAAGCATTCTGAGCTCAAATGATAACATTTGGTGGGTCAGATGTTGTACGCTATAAAATATTCATGGGCATGTTCACTGGAACAACCCTCGAATAGTTTAGTGGACTCCTAGATGGTTACATTACCTCATTTTAGGAATTCTCCAGGGTATTCAAGGAACAGTTATTGGTCGACAAAGTGAAACCCCCTCGGTTGGCCGACCTTTTTGACTTAACGGGAAATAACCCCTTATAGAATATCTGAACCATTTTTGCATTGTTTCGGTACGCCTCCAAAACTCAAATGAAGAGATGGTGGTGGACGCGTTTGTGAAAGGACAACGAGTCAATCAATTCAGTGATTCTTTACTTTAGAATTTAGCAGAGTCCATGACGGAAGTACGAGAACAAGCCTTAGCTCATATTGAGGTAGAGGAGGCGATTCGAAGAAAAAAGGCGAATGAATAGCAGAAACAAGGACAACAGATGAGAACATTGGCTGAAGAGTAATAAGACTCCATCTGGTCGACAATATGATCAAAGATATATTTCGTATGAGGCTAAGAAGGACAACGCAAGAAAGGACCAGTCAGAGTATGACTCGCTTCGTCCGAAATTCAACACGTTGCATAAGTAACTAATGACGAAATAAGATGTTATTGATACACTACAGTTCCTGAAAAAGAATGATTGCACACTGGGAAGTCAAAAGGAAGCTTGGTGCAAATTTCATCATGCGGTCACAATACCGAGTGATGTTTGACCTTGTCATATCAGCTCACCGGATTAGTTATAAAGGGACTTTTAACAAAATACCTCCAAGCTTATGACCTTTAGCTCAACGAGAACAATAACCATGGGAAATATCCATGTATCCTTCCTCAAATAACCCATTATTTGAGAATGAATTGTTGGTATCTAACTATTATAGGCTCCAACTTTTTGCAACAACAACGACTAATAAGACTCTTACAGAAGTAAGTTTAGTCGTGGTGAAAAAGTGTATGAGAAATCAATTTCATCCTGTTGTGTGTAGCCTTTGGCTACCAACTAAGTTTTGTATCTATCAAATAAGTCATCATTATTGTATTTCAATTTAAAAACTCATTTGCATCTTATGCAATGTTTGTCTTCCAGTAAAGGGAAAAAATCAAGTGTCATTATCTTTCAAAGTCTTAATTTCTTGAGTCGTGGCATTTCTCCATTTAGTGTGTAAGAAACTACTTGATGATAAAATCGAGACACATAAGTGGTGAAAATTTGATTGATGAAAGTTTTGTACTCTAGATTGAGCTTGTCTAGAGAATAAAAATTCTGAATGGGATATGGGTGTGAGGTGCTAGAGCACTCATAATGAAAATTAGACATTGATTTTTCAGATACATCATAGGACTTATAAGAGTGACAAACAAAAGAAGTATTTGAAGGAAAAATATCAGTAACGGGAGAAGGAACTATCGTATCATCAATGTGTTGGGTATAAAGTCAGGACCAATTGGGTTGGGCTAAGTAGACACCTTGTTTTACTGAGTGGGCTTAATCATCGTGTCCCTTTATTATCTTTGTTTATCTCTATTTAAAGAGATCATTGTACTTGTAACTGGTGTGCAACAGGATATAATGAAAACCTAATAGTTTCACGTGTGGATGTAGGTTGTAGTTGGCGACCAAACCACGTTCAATCATGTGTTGTTAATTTTTCTGCAGTTGATTCGCGATTGTGTGTGTTGCTTCCGCGTGCGTTTTTCCTATCAAGTGGTATCAAGAGCCTTGATTCGTTTACACACCAGAGATCCGATCTGCAGAAATTAATCAACGAGACTTGAAAATAGCGGCTGCAATAGCGTCCCAAAGCTAGGGTTTCGCAGAGCCTGCAATAGCCTCCTAAAGTTAGGGTTTCGCAAAGGCGCCAACAACATCCTAAAGCTTGGGTTTCACAGGGGTGACAACGACATCCCAAAGTTAGGGTTGCATGTGCGTTCTGCAGGTGTGCTGGTCTGAGACGGCACAGAGTGCAGTGCGACGGCGGTGACCAGCGACGGTGGTTGTGCGTAGCGCGAATAGCGGCGGTGCGCGTCTTGGCAGCTGCAGTCCAGTGCGGCGGAGTGCCAGTGCATTGGGGACTGCGACCAGGTCTGTTAGCGACTGATTTTGGGTGATTCAATTTTTATGGTCTTGATTTTTTTTGAAAAAAAAAGATTGCCAAGATCTGAAATTAGTTGTACCGAGTATCTCGACTAGTTGTTTGAGATAGTAGAAGACGGGAGGTTCCGAATTGAAAATTCGATGGTACAAATTTCAATTGGGGGAAAATGCAAATTGAGAATTTGCGAGTTCAGTTACTGAGCACATCAATATGATCTTAGCCAGACTTACGTCAGTGGGCATTAATTTCGATGATGAAGTTCAAGCTTTACTACTGCTATTGTCTTTGCCTGACAATTGGTCCAGAATACCAGTTCAACGAGATCTGATTGATTCACTTTTGAGAAGATTCGTGATCTCATTCTTGGCGAGGATGTCCGAAGAAGGAGTTTTGGGGAATTATCTAGTGAATCGTTATATGTCATCAGAGGTAAGAGAAATATCAGAGATAGTGGGAGCAAAAACAAAAGAAGGAGTCAGTCAAAGACTCGGGATTGCTCAAGTGTAACATGTTGAAACTGCAAGGAGGTGGGACATTTCATGAATCAATGCCCTAATGATAAATAAGTCAACATTGCAGAAGACTTCGCGGACGAGGACTTTTTAGTCTGTTGCGTGGATAGCAGTGTGGATTCCTAGGTCATGGATTATGAAGCATTGCAGAATCTAGTTATTGGATACTTTGGAAAGGTAAGACTAGCAGACAACAGAACTCTTGATGTTACGGGCATGGGTGACATAGTGTTGAAGACACCAATTGGTTTATGGACTTTGAAGGATGTCAGAGTTGTTCCAAGCTTGAGGAAAAGTTTGATTTCTGTTAGGTAGTTGGACGAACAGGGACATGAAGTGAAGTTCGGAAATCAGCAGTGGAATGTCGTCAAGGGAAATCTTGTCATGGTCAGCGGAAGAGAGAGAGGTTAGTTGTATATGGTCGGATTACCGTGTCTGAGGGAGTGACCATCCCAGTTCAGAAGATAAACAAAGTCTGGTTCACAGAATCTCGTGGGCAGAAGATGGTTGTCTTTACAAGAGAGAAAACCCAGAGCCACAGGTCAGATTCAGGATGAACGAGCATGGAAAGGTTCAAGTAGACCAGTCAGAGGTACTTGTGGCAGTGGAAACACGGGTTGTGCTTCAGCTAAGGTTCCTAGATGATAGTGGCTTAGGAGAACCGGTATTCCAGCAATTGAAACTTCTCAAGAAAATTTCTTGTTGAATATGAAGAGTGTTTGTTCTCAGGTTGTTCCAGGATCCGGCAGTTCCTGTAAGTGGGAGTCGGTAGGAACAGAGAACGGGTCAGTGACTAACGTGTTGAAACTCAGGGGAGTTTTAACGAAGTCTTCAAAATGATTAAGAAGGCTGGTGGCAACTAGAGGTGGAACATTGAGTTCCGTCGACATATTACAGAAGTACATGTACACAGTTGAAGAGCAGGTGAACATTGTTCCGTGACTTCAAGTTGGAGATTGTTGGGTATGAAGTCAAAACCAATTGGGTTAGGCTGACAAGACACCATGTACACAGTTGAAGCGCGGGTGAACATTGTTCCGTGACTTCAAGTGGGAGATTGTTGGGTATGAAGTCAGGACCAATTGGGTTGGGTTTAGTAGACACCATGTTTTAGTGAGTGGGCTTAATCACTGTGTCCCTTTATTATCTTTATTTATCTCTATTTAAAGAGATCATTGTACTTGTAACTGGTGTGCAACAGGATATAATGAAAACCTAATAGTTGCCCGTGTGGATGTAGGTTGCAGTTGGCAACCGAACCACGTTAAATCTGGTGTCCTTTATTTTTCTGCAGTTGATTTGTGATTGTGTGTGCTGTTTCCGCATGCGTTTTTCCCATCACAATGAAAGAATAATAATATTTAGAATAAGTCATATTCTTGAAAGAAAAAATTGTTTCATGAAAGAGAACACATCTTGAAATAAATAATTGATTGGTTTATAGTTGTATAATTTGTATCCATTGTAGTCTCTAGGGTAACAAACAAAAATGGATGAAATGATATGGGGAGTAATTTTTTTTTTTAAGATGGAAAAGTTGGTGCATAAGCCAAACATCCAAAGGCTTTCAATGATCGGGTTTGGATCCATATATAACTTGTAATGTGATTTTTGTTGTAGCACTAGAGAGAGAACCCTGTTGATTAGAAAGGCATCAGTGGACACACACTCCCCCTAGAGTTGAATTGGCAACATGGATGGAAAAAATAAAGTCCGAGCCACATTCAATAGATGTTGATATTTTCTCTCAACTATTGAGTTTTGTTTAGGTCTCTCCACACAAGAAAATTGATGAAAGGTGCCTCATTGTGCTAGAAAATTAGTAAGAGCAAGTTTTTTGGGTTGTCAGACCTAAAGCACTCAACCTAGGTCCCAAGCTGAGTTTTAACCATTTGAAAAAAATGTTTTATAGTATTAGTTGTTTCAAATTTATGTGTGTGCAAAAATATCAAAGTAAAATTATTACAATCATTAATCAGGGCTAGGAAAAACGTTTGCCATCATAAGTAGGTTTATCAAAAGGCTCCTAAATGTCACAGTGTAATATATCAAATAATGATTGAGATACCTTGTTGAGTGAAATGAAAGAAAATCATATAAACTTAGCAAAAGGACAAATTTGACAATAGGAAGTAGAAAAAATATGTGAAATATCAAAAGGAATGCTATTACTAAAAAAATCGAAGGACTTTATGTGAGACATGTCCAAATCTTGAATGCCAAACACAAGCATTCTTAAAAAATTGGTATTCTGAAAAGAAATATTTGTACTAGTATTAAAGAAAACAAAATTACAATTATCATGTGAAAAGACTGAGGGAAACCACACTTACAATCCTTCAATAAGATTATCAAGGAAAATCTTATTGGAGTGAAACATTTTTTGGATAAAAATTATATAAGAAAGGTGATTGAAAATCACCATGGGCCAATAAGGCACTAACATACAACAAACTAAAATTGAATTGAAATACAAAAAAAACATTATTTAAGTACAAATGTAGGAGAAAGTTAAACAACATGAATAGCTACTACAGGAACAACAAATTGATTAACACAATGGTTTTATAAGAGACACATATGTATGATTGAAAACATGACAAATAATGAGTAACACGAGTACACCTGAATCAATGATCAATTTACTTTTAAACAAGAATTAATAGAAATAGCAGAAAAACTAATTATACTACTATTATCGGGCTCGTGTTAGAGAACTCACTTTTATCTTATTTTATACTCTTAAGATGTATATGCTTTGTTGTGAAAGAAATGTTGAAGATCTTACATCGATTAGAGATAAAGTCAAGTTATAGTATATAAGTGGATATAATCCTCACATTACTAAATATGTGCTTAGAGTTAACTTTAGTATATCTTCTAAGGTCAAATGCAAAAGCCATTTTAAAGCTTATATTTCATATTACATTTCCACATGCAAAATATTAGCCTTGGAGAAAGCACCGAGATGAATCGGCCATGGTGGTGTTTAAAAGTTCCGCCACTAGCTGTGAGGTTGGCTTGAAACAGAGGCATTCAAGTTTATCTTAATCCAACATGTGAAAGGAGGGTTTCAATGACAACCAGCAATACATTGATGAGATGTAGAATCAACGGACCTCAAGCAATTTTATGAAAGGATCCAGCAATTAAGTTTGAAGCATTTAGGCCCTGCATTTGTGCTTCTAGTTCTAAATGATACTTTGCAGGTGTTTGAAACGGAGCTGCATTGCCAAAGATGGCTTTGCTTCTATGATTCTAGATAGAATCCAACATTAAACCAAATAGCTTGGTGAAAAAGGTTTTTCTCACAAGTGTCTGTCCAAACTCTTGATTTATCATAATATATCTTCAATAATCTAATCATGGATCAATTACATGTAGTCCAATAATAAAACTTTTCAACCAAATACTTGGTGATGTTGCCGCGAATACTGTGACAAACTTGCTTCCACGGTAAAAGTGGCAACTAATGGTTATTTTTCATTTCTCCAAGGTATTACTTACCAGAATTAATACTTAAAATCTGAGTTTAAGTAACCAATAACCTTCAAACTATTATGATGCATAAGCTTTTAATCTTTGGTTCCTTGAAGGTACTTTAACACTTTCTTTCTAGTTTTCTAGTGTTCCATTCCTATTTCCTAAACATTCTAACCACAAAAGAAATGTCATGTGTCTTATACAAAATTGATAGTACATAAAGTTTCCTACAAGGAAAGCATATGAAATGTTTTTCATTTGTTTTCTTTCAAACTCATTGTTGGGACATTGTTCTAAATTAAACTTATCACAATTGGACAAACTTTCATTCTAAACCTTTCAAGAAATTTGTTGATATAGGCCTTTTGAGACAAGCCAATAACTTTGTAGATATAGGCCTTTTAGGTGGAGTAGTTTTCAGGGCTCACAACATCTTACACTCTTGAATATGCCAAAAAAATGCAAGTCTTATGCTACCAATACACTATTGTTATGATTTTCAAATGGAGTAAGGTTTGATTTTTCTATTATTGGTCTGATCCTTAAATGGAGTAATCTCTCGTTTTTCCAATGTTTTCTGAAAAGGAATCGTTTTCTTCTATTGAGACTTTCACAAAGGAAAAAAACACACTCTCCTATGGTTAAACCGACCATAATGTAAATCATTTCCATACCATTTACAAACATTTGAAACAAAGTCATACAGAGAAAATTCATTTGCTTCTTTATTTAACGCAGTATCTAATTCCCTGAATTTTGGCTCATGAGAATTACAGAACTTGTATGTATATGAAACAGTAATCAGCTAAGTCATCGTTCTGTTAAATTGAAATATCTTTTGATTTCTACAAATCCCACAACTCAGAAAAAAAAGGACTATAAGCATAAATAGTACACTCTGACTTGAACTCTCCTTAAGAACTGCTCCATATTCGCAACTCACAAATGTTCACTGGTGGTCACTGCCGTAAAACATAAATGTAGTAAGAAACTCACTCTTGCTAATAAAATATCTACAACAATCGGTATTAAAAGTAAACTCGACAAACTTATACTTTACAAGCTTTCAATGTCCCCCGCTATAGAAAAAAAAATGGGGGAAAGAAAACAAAGGAAAATCTAAGATGTACAAAAGAAAAAATGTTTTTGATCGGCACAACACAAGTCAAACAAATACAATCTCAACATTCTTCACAACTTTCATGGTGGTAAGGATGGGAAGTTTGGAAGGTCATGATTCCCATCTTTGTAAGCGAAAAATTTGCTTGGTACTCTGGAAGATGATGCTGGCATAAAGAAGAGGAATTTGGTGAAATTAGTTTTGGTTTCAAGAGGAAAAGTTTGGCAAAATTAGTTTGATTAAAACCAGCAGCCTCTAAACTCCACTATGCCTATGCTCATAGTATGTGTGTTCCCTTAAGAGATGTTCTGGGTATTATTGTTCCTTTGGTTGTGGAAAACTAATTCTGAATCACTTAGTTGCTGCACTATCTAACATCCTTGCTGGGTTGGATTCAGTGGTTCCTCTTGAAACAGTTGAACGAAATTCCGAGCTGTTGTTATCAAACTCGGAATCATCAAAGCTTGGATTAACCATCTTTCTGAATCTTGCAATGTCTTCATTATACTGACCAGAATTATAAATTGTGCTCTGACCATATCTCACCCCATTTGATAGATCGTGTAGTTGATCACCGTTGTCTAAGGCTCTTATCACCTGATAAAAACCAATGGACATGTTATCAAATAATTTGAACAAGTTAAGGTAGAAATGATACAAATGCAAATAATTGTGCCAAAATTATTTTGAAAATAAATAAAACAAGAATAATAGGTAGAAGGAGGTTTCGGTGAACACAGAATAAGTAAAAAGTGTCTAGTATTGTTATCACCTGAACCATACTAGGTCGTTTTGGAGCAGAATGGCGAACACATGCTGCTGCTGCCTCAATCATTTTGAACATTTCATTTTCATTGTATTGTTGTTGAAGCCTAAGGTCTACTAGTTGACCAAAGTCTCCTGTCTGAACTGCATGCAGGAGAAGTGGACGAGCCTGTGGAGAGAGGAAAACATCATTTGAGGTGAACGCTTTTTAAGGCAATTGGTAAGAAAAATTAACAAACAAGCAGATGATCATAAACTAAGAATAATGCTCAGACGTACCCACTCAACCAAACTCTCCTGTCCTAAGGGCTGCATCGGATCAACAGGTTTCCTTCCAGTTATAAGCTCAAGGAGGACAACTCCAAAAGAGAAAATATCTGATTTATCCGTTAATTTTCCACTTGTTGCATACTCTGGAGCCATGTACCTGCATATTGAAGCTAGAATGAGTTAGATTGGCAGTTTAGAATTTGGCACCATTGAAGGTTTTCTCTGATATGGCTCAAACCTTAAAGTGTGGCTTCAAAACCTAAATTAAAAAGGCTAATTCAAAGATATAGGTCACTTGGCCTCCAAATTAACAGTGATAAAGAACAACATTGATCAAAATAAAATTTCAATTTTCAGCTGAGAATAATTCTGAGTATTTTCAGAATACAACTTTGATAGCAAGTGTCAGCCTTCTTGAAAGTCCATATATTAGAATGTACTTGTTTATGTTTTAGACAGAGAAAACCTACCCAAAGGTCCCCATCACCCTAGTTGATACATGGGTATTAGCATCGTCGGTTAGCCTTGCAAGTCCAAAGTCTGCAACCTGTGCCTCATAAGCATTATCCAAAAGAATGTTTGCCGATTTAATATCTCGGTGAATAATCTTTGGGTTACCTAGAAAAATAAAATACTTTAGTTTTTTCAAATCTATACAAGATTACCACTGAGATAATAATTGAAAGATAGAATGGAAAAACTGCCCAAGATTAGTAATCACTTAGTGTTACTTGTGCTTGAAGAAACGTACACAAAATCTACCACGGTCAATATCACTCTTATCTTTTGACTAATGAACCTTAAAGAGACCAGACTCAAAAAATAACACGAAATTCTTTAAGTTTCATATGAACTTCATAATGTAGTGTACAGATTTAAAATCAAATCATATTTTAAGATCTCCTAAGCTTTCAGCCAGTTCTCTGCCGTAGAAAACTTTTCTCCATTTCTTTGATACCCTTTAAGTAAATTTCGTCAAACATAATGCACAAAGAGGGTAACAATGTAAAAATTAATAAATTGTCAGCCCCAGAGTTTCGTTGAGAAAAGGATAGAAAAGGAGTTTCTTGGGCCAAAAGAAAATTTTGACTGAATTGACAAGGATAACGGCATATCCAACTTAGTTATGCCCTTTGCACAACCTTTTGAACGCCATGCACATCAGAATCTACGATGTATTGGACCCACTTAAAACTATTCTAGGTTTTTCTGTACACAAGGAAAAATCATTTCCCTATCAATTGTTCTAGTAAAAAGGCACCATGTTCTAGAGAAATGGCTTCTATCAATTGCTTTAATGTATTGTATGTAAGAAGATAATCTCAAAGGACAAATGCAAGATAAACTTACATCCATCATGAAGATATGACAGGCCCCTTGCAGAACCAATTGCTATCTTCAACCTATTGGACCAATCCAAAATTGGCAATTCACTTCCTGCGAGGAGCAGGGCACAAAGAAGCAATAAGGACATATGATAATCATTTAATAAACACAGAAAAACAAGAAATGAATTTCTTAAGAAAAAGAGAAACTCACGTTACCATGCAAGTGCTGATTGAGATTCCCATTAGGAACGAACTCATAGATAAGCACTCTTTGCTGTTCTGATATACAATAACCAATTAGTGAAACCAAATGTCGATGATGGATTCTGCTGATGATGTCAACCTCAGACCTGAACTCCCTTTCTCCCTGGCCACTACCAGCCTTCAAAATCTTAAGCGCCCCCACTCTACCATCAGGCATGGAAGCCTTGTAAACATACCCAAATCCCCCCTCCCCTATTATGTTTTCGCTGGAAAACCCGTTAGTGATCTCCGCAATCTTTTCGTAGCTAAAAACTAACTGACCACCGCTCAGAGCCGGATCTGAAGGAGATTTTATAGGCATGCCACCTTGTTGTGCTCCATTCCCAAAACCAGGCTCCTCTACATAGTAAAGTACATCTGCACTTGATGAAAGCCACACCAAAATCATTAGACATGATAACAACAGGTATGTTTGGGTTCTTCTCCGTAAGGATTTCTAGAAAAAAAAAAAGAATAAAAAACAAGAATGGAATGAGTTTCTCTAAGAAAAACTTCAAAATTGTTATGTACAAGTTGAAAAATAAAAATTTAAAAAGTCATGCAAAAGAACATCAATTTTGAAGTGGTAATTGTAAGAGAATAGTAATTTTCTTATTTTTAGTTTTGATGTTCATCTTTTGATTTTGGTTGTGCAGAAGAGAACTGGTTATAACACCAACAACAACAAAGATGATTACAGAAAATATATGCTCTACCTCCTGCTGCTCCTGCTCCTCTCATATGAGATTTCCTAGGGGGTGGCACGGCATAGATGTTCGCTCGCTTATTCTTATTCCTGAATATAAAGAAAATAACTAGAGCAATAAAGCCAACGATGAAAACCCCGGCGAGAGCAAGACCAACAACTTCTCCTGTATTACTATTACCGGAGGAGCTTGGTGATGCCGTCGGAGGGTGGCTCTTCTGGGGAGCAGACTTTTGTTTTGGTTTGAAAGTCGGAGTTAATCTTGGTGTTGATCGCAGTTGTGAAGGGGGCTTTGACGCTGAAGCTGTCTGCAGCGGCGGCGGACTAATAAGAGAAGCCGGTGAAGGTTGGGTTGTAGTTACAGTTGGAGGCGAAAGGGGCTGTGGAGGAGGATCGGAAGATTGTGGTAATGGAGGTGAATTTTGTGGAGGTGGCGACGATGGTAATGGTTCTGAAGGTGGCGGAGGTGACAGGGAAGGTGGTGGATTTAAACCTTCTGATGGCGGGTTAGTTAACGGAGGAGGCGGAGAAAGTGTTGGCGGGGGAGAAAATTCAACTGGCGCTGGTGGCGACGGAGAAGGGGAAGGTGGTGGAGAAGTAGACGGAGTTGGTGGTGGAGAAGTAGACGGAGCTGGTGGTGGAGAAGTAGACGGAGTTGGCGGCGGAGAATTAGACGGAGTTGGCGGCGGAGGAGAGTTTTCCGACGCTGGCGGAGGTGTTGTCGGGGGAGGAGAAGAATTTTCCGCGGGTGGTGGTGATGATAACGGCGATGACGGTGAAGGCGGCGGCGGATTCGAGGGTACCGAAGACTCTGCGTCCGATGCCTGCAGCGACGAGGACGATAACGGAGCCGAAATGGAATCCGACACAGACGACCCATTTGACGAGGATTCGTCAGCCATTTCTGATTCTCTATAAAATCTGAACTTTGATGATGCTCAGAAATGGCAAGAAAGTTAAAAAAAAAAGAAAAAAGAGGGAATGGCTATGGGACCAATGAGATTATAACTTGAACCAGTTTCTCAGAGCAGAGGTTGCAGTCATCAAAGCAGAAAGAGCAGTAAAAACAACAACATGGGATGTTGTTGTTTAGAAAATGGAATTGAATTGAATAGGGGTGATGAAGTCTTCTTGGCCAGCGAATCGTTGAAATTGAAAACGAAATTGGCAGCACGTTGCGTCGACGACGCGTTCAGAGAGAGTGGTGTGTGGTGTGCGTCGGAAACGAAAGAGAAAAAAAATGGAGAATCGGTGGGCACTGCAAAAGGCAAATGCAAAAGGATTAGAGTCATGAACATGCATTCTTCGTTAGCATGAATTTAGGTAGTTAGTTTGAATTCATGTTTGCATAGATTCATGTTGGTTTTTGTGTTGTGATGCTGGTCTCCTTGAATCTCGGGTTACCGCGAAAACATAAAAGTATAAACCCGTTGTGGGCTCCTCCTATTGAATTGGGCTTTAAGTTACTGCCTCTTACCTATTTAAACACGTGTTTTCTTTCATTATCTTCATATCTTATCTTCATTTTTTTTATGAAAACTTTAATTTTTTTTTCTAGATTTGTAGAATTTTATATTTAAATTATAAATTCTGAAAGATATTTTCTAAATTCAAAAATAAATTTTCAATTCTACAATTAAATATAAAATTATATTTCAAATTGTAAAATTTGAAAGATTACACAAATTATACAATTCAAAAATAAAAAAGACAAATCCAACACTTTATGTCAAAGGATAGTTTTGAAATTAAAAAAAATATGAAGGTGCAGGAAGACAGTACGGAGGTGTAGGAAGAAAATGCCTAAACACAAATTTTAACAATAGTTTTTTTATATGGCTTTTACTTCTTACAACACCCCTCTTTTTTAACTTGCACCCCAAAATTGAGTGAAATAATAAGTTGTCCTATCCTCTTCTCCCTCATTGCACCACCACCACGGTCCCGTTGTTGCACCATAATCGCTGCAGTTAAAAGAAGAAGAAAAAATTATTCTAAAAAACCTATTCTAAAATGTATTTTATGATGTTTCAGAAATTTTATTTTGAAAAATTATTCTGTAAATCTTATACTCATGATTTTCATAAAGATTGTTCTTTTTTTTTTAACTTTAAATAAAAGTAGAATAATCATTTTAAAAATTATAGAGGTACAAATTCAAAAATGGGGTGCAGGAACAAAACCTTGATCGGTAACTTATCCACTTTGATAAGTTAGCTTGCAAATACAGTGATAAGTTTTTATGTTTTAATTCATAATATCTCTTGCATTAATTGTTTTTATCCTATAATGTTTCTAAATAATATGAATAGGAGAGTGTGTTAATAAATATTTATGAGATAAATTTGTTAATTGTAAGAATTTTTTAAAAATATATAAATTTAAGACAAATTTGTCTATAATAATATATAAAGATAAGAAAAACTTTCACAATTTTTGTTTTCAATTTTATCATTTATAATATTAAAATATTACAACATGATAATTTAACATTTTTTATATTAATGGTTATTTATACCATCATATAAAGAACACCATTTCATAACTTCCTCCCTTAGTGCCATATTATCCTTTAATACATAATTTTTTTTTATTTAATAAAATAAATAATTGAATAACTTACTGGTAAAATTTAGTGTAAACTTTTTTATTCAACCCAAAAGATAGGATTTGGGTCTATGGAAAATATATTAATCTAGAAACGTTTTTGGTAAAAATCCTCAATACAATGTTATTTTATTTTTCCTTTAAAAAAATATCTAAATTATTTTCATTTTCTTTTGTATTCTATTCTAAATTTAAACTTGTTATAGTTGAAAAAAAAATGTTTTTTCCTATTGTTAAAACTTAGACCTAAATATCATGATTTTATTTTTATGTTTATTTTTTAATGTTAAAATAATATTACTCTTAAGTTTTAGTATTAAGATACTTTTTTCTCTAATATTATTTAAATATTATTATTTAACTGAATTTTGATTCAGACCTTCAATTCAATTATTAAACTTTTAACGAAAAGTTAAATACGGTTGAAGATCTACATCTATTACGTTGATAAGAATAAAAATATTGGTTTTAAATAGAATGAATTATTATCGAAGGAATGTAATATATTACATATAAATTTGATCTCATCTTCTTTAAAATTGTAACAAAAAAAATAATATAAAATCTAATTAGGTCTATTCAATTAACTAATTAAGTTATATAATAACTAACTATATCATATAATAACTGAAATAAAATTTTCTTAATAACTAATTATATTATATAATAACTGATATATAATTTCTCTTTAATATTCTCACCCAAGTTGAAGAGTACAAATCAAGAATTCCCAACTTGACTTCATAAAAATTCAAATTGCTCTCTGCCAAGCACTTTTGTAAAAATGTATGTCAACTGCATCTTTGTGGAAACATAACATGAATGAATACACGTGTTTGAAGTTTTTCCCGAACTATTTGACAATCAATTTCAATGTTTTTTGTACTTTTGTGAAAAACTGGATTAGCTGCAATATACTATGTCGGGTCTAGGAATTGTTCAAGCATATTAATCTTCCAACCAGTCTTTGATACTTGCTCGGATCATGAAGTATTTCGCCATCTTCATTTGTTAGTTTCAAGTTTTGCTTCATTGGAAATTTTTCTGGCTTTACACTTGATAATCATGTGTCTTGTAAAATATCTAATGCATATTTTCTTTGAGACATAAAGATCCCTCTTTTGGAATGAGAGAATTCTATCCCCAGAAAATATTTCAATTCACCGAGGTCTTTAATAAGAAAATGTTTGAGCATATGACTTTTGAGCAACTTGATTTCATGTAAATCATTACCTGTCAACAGGGTAAACTTTTGTAACCCACGGATTTAACCGTGGCTACAAAAGTTGAGAACCAATTTTGTGATGCTTGTTTTAAACCATAAATAGATTTGTGAACCGACATACCAGATTCTCCTCCTGTCGACAAAGACTAGGTGGTGGAGTCATATGCACCTCTTCTTGTAATGCAAAATTAATAAACAGTTGCGGGAGCTGATGGGTATACCAGTTGCGGGAACCAACAACAATTAATAAACAACAAAGAGTGGTGAGCTTGGAAGTAGGAGAAAATTTTTCCTTGTAGTTTATATCTTCAACTTGGGTGAAGCCTTTTGTGACTAAACGAGTTTTATATCGCTCAATGATCCCATCAGAATTATACTTGATTTTATATACCTAGCAACAACCGATTGGTTCGTGCCCCGGTGGAAGAGAAATCATCTGTCATGTGTTGTTGCGTTCTAGAGCTTGAAGTTCAGCAGACATGGTTTGGCGCCAAGGTGGATCACAGTCATCTTGTTCGAAGGAAGATGATTCTTTTTGTGTGCTTAAGAGGGTAAAAAGGCATGGTGATGTGGAGAAAAACGAAAAACAGACAAATGAAAAGAAAGAAGATATCTTGTACCTTTACGAGAACTTGATTGCGTCGAAGAATGATTAATATGGAAAGACACGTCGTAGTCTTTTTATCATGTAGGAGGTTGAATATTACGAGTGAACGGCGGAGAGGAGGTTCATCGAGGGTCAAAATTGGTGACAAGTGGGAGGGTTTTGACGTCGCCGAAGGTGAGGAAGAAGACGAAGTAGGCAATGGAGAATGATATGAGGATGGTATGGTTGTTTCTGGGGATGAGGATTCTGGAATAGCGACATCAGAGGAAGGTGTAAGTGATTCGGGATTGTGATGAAGTAAGGGAAGCATGGAATTGGGAGAAAATCAGGAGAGGATATCAGTTAAATCGATGTATCGAAGGAAATGTTGTGAGGTAAAGGAAAATATGGTATTGAATTTTGAGGAAACTAAAAATATTTGGAATGAAAAGGGAAAATACTTTTTTGAAAATATATGCCATGGCTGATGGATATTTTTTTGGTTTGTAAATAAAAAAATTTATACCCTTTTTGGCCATGTGGATACCCCATGAAGACACAAATAAATGCACGAGGGTCAAATTTTTGTTTAGGGTGAACATTGGTCGCGTAACATTCACAACCAAAGACTTGTAAATGTGTAAGAGAAGGAGGGAAGTTATATAAGACCTCAAATGGAGATTTGTTGGATAATAATGGTGTTGGAATTCGGTTTATGAGGTAAACCACAGTTAGGACACATTCCCCCAGAATTCAAGTGGGACATTTGATTGAAACATGAGAAAACGAGCAACAATCAAAATGTGTCGATGTTTTTGTTCAACAACTCCTTTTTATTGCAGAGTGTGAATACAAGAATTTTGGAGCTTGATTCCTTTATTCTGAAGAAAATTGCAAAGAGGAATAAATTATGTACCATTATCCATTGTTTGAACATTTGTTTGAAATTTAGTTTTTACGAATTGTATGAAATTAGTTAATAAAAATTGTGTCTCTGATTTATGATGCATGAGAAAAATCCATGTGCAACGAGAAAAATAGTCAACAATTGTAAGAAAGTAACGCAAATTAGTGTGTGTAGGAATTTTATGAGGACCCTATACATCAAAATGTAAAAGTGAAAAAGGAAATTTTGTGGTTATTAAGCTTTTGGAAGGCAGGCGTGCATGCTTAGCCTTTGGACAAATTGTACAATTATTTCCTAGTTCTTTATGATGATCCAGGAGTAAATGTGACATTAATTTAAAATGAGAAAAAAAGGATGACCTAGGCGTAAATGTCATAAGTCGGACGGCTGAGAGACATGGAAAATAATCGATTCATTCTTTGATGGATGCATGTAGTATAGACCACCACACTGTCTACCCGAGCCACTCATCTTCCCCAAAACCAAGTCCAACAAAATACAAAATTTAGAAAAGAATAGAATGCATCAATTTAGGTCAGTTGTGAGTTTGTTGGTTGAAACCAACTTCAAGTTAAAAGATGGGACACATAAAGACATTTTTAAGTGTGAGTTTGAGATTAAAAATAACGATGTCAATGTGTGTGACTTGTGTTGTAGCACCATTCGGTAAATTGACACTTGTAATATTGGAAGATTTGAGTTCAGTTAAAAGAGACATTTAGGAAACGATGTGATCCATGCGCCAATATCCAAAATCCAATAATTTGTGCTACTAGAATTAACAGACACAAGAGTTGATGGAATCAAACCCGTGGCATTTGCGTATGCGTCAACATTACCAAAATTATTTTGATTTAATGAATTGATTGCTTGAGCCAATTTTTGAATCTGCTCCGCGGCGAATCCTTGCATAAGACGGTCTTTCTCCCTCTGCTCAAGATGTGTCTGACGATGATTGCAAGTCATAGTGGAACAGTATTTGTAAAATATGCAGTTACTGTCATGGTCCCTTGCGAAATGGTTGCAATTGATTTTTGTATTTGAAAAACTACAAAAGGATCTTTCTGAGAAAACTGATCCTGCAAGTCAACCCACACTTCACGTGCTATTTTGGCATGGATAATCCTTTCGATGATGTCTGATTCAACAACATGAGTTAGCCAAGAAAGTATCATGTTGTTGCATTGGTTCCATTGTTTAAACAGAAAGGGTTCTTTATCCCATGATGGTTCTTTAATTGTGTCGTCAACAAAATCGATCTTCTTCTTTACGGTTATAGGAACCAAGACATGACCTCGTTGATCTGAATGATTAATATAAAATGGGTGTGAGAGATCAACGGTTGAATCGGTTGCCATGGTAGTATGAGTGTTTTTAGAAAGTATGAAAATTTTGATAATCAAGAGCACCAAGATCATGCTCTGATACCATGACAAGAATAGATAAATTGATTTCAGATTGAATGAATTCTAATTGAAGGAGTGTAGTATATATATACAAAGATTTGATCTCATCTTCTCCAAAATTATAATTACAGAAAATAAATATATAACTTAATTAGGTCTATTTAATCAACTAATTATATCATATAATGATATATAACTTTCTTAATAACTAATTAAGTTATATAATAACTATTTATATCATATAATAACTAATTATATCATATAATAATTGATGTATAATTTTTTAATAATTAAAAATAATATTAGATTATAATATTCAAGTAAGAAACTATTATGTCACTGTTTTCTTATTCAAGTGTTTTTTTTATTACGTTATCATTATCAGGTTTTTATTCCATAATATTTATATTTTTTTTTTTATGTAAGAGTATATATAGACACTACAAGAAAATCTCATGAAATAAATTTTTAGAGACCAAAATAATTAGTTCCAATAGTAACTAAATTAGAGACCATTTTAGAAACTAAATAAAAAATTGGTTTCTAAATTAGTTTTCTATTATTGTTAAATAGTTTATAAATTAGTATCTAATTAGCAACCAAGGTTTTAGAGACCAAATTTAGAAACTAAATAATTGGTAGTTAAAACTTTGGTTGCTAATTAGATACCAATTTAAAAACTATTTAACAATAATAGAAACTAATTTAGAAA
>Ga0123342_1000877_pt1 | contig 49821 bp, 26 predicted proteins | sample Turbeawhitnodule_FD_89960 | JGI IMG/M metagenome (GOLD analysis project Ga0123342, IMG submission 89960) | Root nodule microbial communities of legume samples collected from Mexico - Turtle bean Mexico white nodule | ecosystem: Host-associated > Plants > Roots > Nodule | place: Mexico: Nepantla...
AATGCATTCAAAATTAAAATTATCAAAAAATAAATAAATTATTATTTATTTATTTATTTTTGAAATGGTGCTAGATAGGGAAATAAAAAATAAAAGGGTGCTAGATAGGGAAATAAAAACAAAGAGTGCTAAATAGGAAAATAAAAACAAAAGGGTGCTAGTTAGGGAAATAAAAGTGTAAATGGTGATAGATAGGGAATTTATCTACTAATATTAGAGAAACTAAAAATTATTTAAACGTTCTTTTCCTGTGATTATCCAATTTAAAATTGGGCCAAAACTCTAGATATACCAAGTTTGGTCGGGCTTTTAAAGGACCGCATAGGATATGCTATTTGCACATCATGTTTGATTTTTTTTGGACTTATTGAAATATTTAAACTGACTCTTATTTCTTTCTTTCCCTTTTCCAGATGTTACATAAATTACTTTCTGTAATGTTACTTTGATATTACATATGCTAGTTATATTTTATACACTATGAAAGACCATTTTCATAATGTAATTATATAAAAATTAGTTTTCATCATGTTTTTTTATACCTAAGGAAGTTTTGATTTTATTTTTTCTAAAAAAAATCTTTGTTTTTTGTTCTTTTGTAATTTAAAATTATTATTTTCATCTCTAATGTTATATGACCATAGCTTACTATTCATGTGTTAAGGATGAAAGTGAGGGTCTAAAAAATACAAGAACTTGAACTATCACATAAATTTGCTCTTTAAACACTCCAACAAACTTCACATAAATTTGATTTTGTCAAACTTCATCAATCACATTTTTCTTTTGCAATTACTTCCTGCACCCAATCAAATTTCAACCTGCACTTGATTTTTATATGAAATGACAAAAATGTTCTTAAATAAAAGGGATGAAAAAAAATACATTCTAAAACCCCTTTTCAGAATACTTTTCAGGATTTAGGTTTTTCTGAACCTTAAATTCCTTTTCCCGAACACAATAATTTATTATAAATTTGTTTTTTCAGAATGTATTTTTATTTTATTTTATATTTTCATTTCTAGAATAAAGATATTTTTGGAAATTTAAAAGTGTAAAGGGTGCAGGTTAAAAAAGTTGGGTGTAAAAAGATTTTGTCTATTTATTTTCTTACTTAAATCCACTTTGGGCTAAATTTTTAAATCTGTGAAGTTTGAATGGGCTATGAATGTCAGCATGGAGCCTTTACACAGTAACGTAACTAAGATTGGGCTTTACTGTGAAGTGTTAGATAAATAGTTTCTGGAACAAAAAATCGGAAAATCAATTTGGTCGAAAAATATATTTTGTGACAAATAAATTTGTATTTTTATATTGATGAAGAATATTTAAATTAAGAGTATGAATAATGTTAAATTTATAAATAGAAAATAAATATATTTATATATCTCGTTTTCGTATTTATTTTTGTTTTAAATTATGAAAATATTTAGTTTATTTGATTTTTAAATTATATAATTATAATTTATTTCGCTATTACATGACATTAAAATGAAAAAAAAGATTTATATTTTCAATATTAAATTATTAATAATATTTTTTCTATAACTTTCTTTTAAGTATTTAATAAATATTTAGATAAATATAAACTCATATAAATATACACGTTATTGAAGATGAAATACAAAATTTCATATCAATAAATATATTATTAGAAAATATATAATCAAACCAAAACTCTTATTTTAGGAGATTTCAGTATATTCACTAAAACTAGAAAAATTAGTTGCAATTTGTTTAATTAATGTGAATATTTATGTATAAATCAACCTTACAAAATTATTTTAATCACGTAGGACTGACATTTATTTGTATACTATAATTTAGTCACAACTCTAATCGACATTAAATTTTCAACACAATTTAATCATTGAGGACTCAAGCATAAGAATAAGGGAAACTTGATACAAAGCGTTAAGTTTAAAAAAACTTGATTAAGATAGAATTTGAAAGATTCTTATATTATTTTAATAAAGTGAAATTTAAGTTTATTTCAATTTCACAAAATTAACTCAATAAAGTGAGATTTATAACCTTGTATATCTGAACATATCTTTAGATAATGTGAATCTCAAATAATCACCTTACACTGAAAACATTGAACATGAGAATAAAAAAACACGTGATAACGAATAAATTCTTAACAAATTTTAATATTATTTAAAGAAAGTAAAATTTAAGTTTAACATAAAATAATTTTAATATCATCTTATAAAATAAATTTTAAATCTAATTCAATCTCACAAAATTAATAACTCAATATCATAAAATTTGCTATGAAATTAACAATGATAAATTTAAACCATTGTAAATATGCAATATATTTAGGAAGTTATTTAGAAGAGCTTTTACAAAATTTAACTAGTGGGAGTAATTTATTACTTTCTTATACAGTTTTTTTCATCTCATTTTTACGAGTAATGATAATATTCACTAAAAACAAGTTATAAGCTCTCGTGATAAGGTTTTATGAAGTGATATTTTAACATTAATATCAAACAAGCTTCACAATAATTTGTTTTTTTTTATAAGAAACACTATTAGCAATACCTGTTTTCTTTTGGAACATTGATTTTTCTATATTCGTTGCACTGGTCTCGTTTCACCTGAAACTTTTAAATACATTATACATGCACTCTATTATTACAAACACCTACACACAAAAATTCATTGTTTATCTATTATTTTATTACATTATCTTATCTACTATGAGTATCTTTGAAAAAAAAATTATATGTACACTTTTAAAAATAAATTATTAGCTAAAATAGGGTCGCTCGTGATATTTTTGTTGCTATGAGCAAACTAAGGAAACGATATCCCTTAAATTATTTAAATATTATTTTTCTTTTACATTTTTTTTTTATAAAAGTTTTCAGGTTAATTATTACTATTCAACTTGACACCTCAAGTAACAATGATCATTTGTCATCATATGAAAAAATATTATTAAAAAAAATACAAAAATATGAGAGACCATACCAAAACTCATATGTTAACAAAAACGATACATAGACAAATTATACATATTCAAAAAGAATTCTAAGAATAGACTAGATGGAAACTCATTATACTAATGAAATGATTCTCTATGAATAAATCATAAATTAACCAACTTATTAGCACACGCATTCCCTTCGCGAAAAATATAAGTAACCCTAAACATGATTTTCCCACAGTAATTAGACAAATATTTCATCGATTACGAAGCATCTACAAAACATTAGTCCTAATAGTACTCGCAACGCAACACAAACAACGACAAAATCACATTTAAGTCAAACATTAGTAAGTCTCATCTTTTAAGTTTCCTCAATAACATCTATAACTTCGTAAAACTCGTCAACCATAACTAAATGATTATTTTGTAATCAAGATTTTTTAAAAATATACTTATAATTACCTCTATTAACATTAATCATGTCCCATCTCTTCATTTCTTTTAAAATAATGGACTGAATAGCATAATCACACTTGTCGTGCATTAATTTTTGTTGACAGATTATTCTCTTACTACAATTTCCTTATTTTCCAAATAAAAACATTATACACATTATACAATTTGATAATGAATATACAATTTTTAGGTTTAATATATGTCCATACAAACTTTTTTTTGTCTAAAAAATTGGAGTCCTAGATGGCTGCCCACTTTGTTCAAGCAAATGTATAAAATACACCTATATATTAAAAATGAGCTAATATATAAAATTAACATATCCGTAAACTAAAATTAAATTCTTTAAATAGTAGTTTTAACTTATAAAGAATTTTGATTCTTTTAATATATTTTTTTTCTCTTAAAACTACTTCAAAAGAAGTATTACTTTTATCTAAAAGGAGATATTTGGATTTTTCTCGCTGGCCACCTCCCCCTATACGGTACATAAGTCGTGAAAATTTGAGTTCACTTGAATTGTGGGCTATTTATCTCAGTCCATTTAACCTAAATTTAATATAAAAAATATAATACTAATAACTAAAACATGTAAATTTAAGAGCAAATATATGAAATGTGAGAAGCTTTTTTAGTTGAATAGTTGTTGAAGATGATATAATACTTTAATGTATCATAAAATTGTAGATTAAATAAACATGATGCAGAAAAAAATATTTTTTAGATGGTTTAATACATATGTTACTATTTTGGTTAAATAATTTTTTATTTAACAATTCATGGTTATAGTTTTAAAATAAAGTTTTGAATATTTTTTTATTTCTCTTGTGAAATGGGATTGATCGATAAAACTCGCATATTAGGCGGGTATAAATTTACTTAAAATTAAATTCTTTAAAATGCAGGTCAAGACAACGTTACAAATTTTGTGTGCAAATTTGATGTATTGGGTTGATAACCTAATAAAAAAGTCAAGTCAGACTGGTTGGTTCTCTACGTTTTCTATGAAATTCAATTTAATTCAACCCACCTTAGATTAAATCAATTGGGTCATGATTTTTTTTTTAAAAAAAATTCTTCTAAAATTTGTAATTTTAAATTTCATAGAATATTTAGCAAAAAAATACTGCTATTTAGTTTTCAAACTATTGAGCGGTTTATTATTTAAAAAATATACATATAATATAATAAATAATAGTAATATTACAATTATTCTTGTTATTAATATTACTTAATAATTTTGTTAAAATTAAATTAAATTTTGTATGCCATGTTTTGTCGAATTCTGAATATCAAAGCTGAGCCTTATTATCTTTGGGCCAAACAAGTTTGGAAGATTTTGGGCTTTTAAATGGAATGTTAGGCAATGCAGCTGGACCCAGAAAATCAACTTAGTTGAAGGCATCAATGCCTTTGTTAGTGGCTTAAATACAAAGGCCAACCTCTCTCTTTATGTTGGGAGGAAGTTGCACAATGTTGACCAAAACAAAAGAATCAAAGATGTAATTATGCTTTTTCATATTTTTAAGGATTTTATTTAAGAGATATATTTCACATCCATTTTTATTTTTATTTTTTCATATTTTTAAAAATAAACAGCTAATTTATAAGAAGCAATAAAAATAAATACATTAATTAATCTTTGCCCTTTTTAGTCGAAGGAGTTTTATTAGGTAATAGTGATCTAGTTGCTGACTTGATTAAAATGGTCCTTTCTAGTAGAGAGAGGGTTAGTTAGATATTTACGTTGTATTAATCTAGTTGTTGACTTTGTTTATTTATTGGAGTCAATTGTGTAAGGGTTATTTGGAAATGATAAATTAAATAGTTTTATGTAAAGAAAGTGTGTGATAATCTATAGTTTGGTCATAGTATGACCCTTTGGAAAATGAAAATACATAATAGAATTCAGAAGTTGACTGAATCCCTTTGGAAGATCCAATGAAATAGGAGGTTGAGTGGAAGAACAATTAACCTATTTGTAATCCAATTGTGTTCCCAAAGATGACCACTAGTGGGTGATTGTTACTGGTCATACAAAGTTTGGATATGGCTTCAGCATGACTCACTTCAACTCAATGGGCCTAACGGTTTTGCAAGTTGAAATAACCAACTTGTCTTTTAATATCTTTAAAGGCCATCTTTTCCTATGCACTCCCCAAAACCAATGCTTTCTTCCCTTCATTTATTTTCATCTAAATACTCCCTCAATTCTGTACATGCACCAATCTCAATTTTAAATATGTTGCCAATTAAAAATGGCTCTAGTGGCTGAAAAATAGTCTCCTAAGATAAATATATTTAATTATGTTCTTCATGCGTGTTCTTTTCCTTTTAAATATATCTTAACCTTTATTAATGTGTTTTTCAATTTAGGGTTTCTCAGCAAGAGCCTAAGTTTTTTTATTAGCGACTAAAGTGTATAATTAACTTAAAATCAAAACATTTTTAACATGTTCTTATGTAATTGTATATTTAACCGACGTATTTATGAGTAGATGATTATGTAAATTGTTATTATGCAAACATAATAATGAGAGGGTACATGGGTTGACTGGAAAAGTGGGAGGCGATGATGCATGCATGAATGAATGAGAAGATGTGTGCAGCCAAGGGGCGGCAACATATAAATGCTTTTTATCTTTTTTTCCTTTAAACACTTCGTCACAGCAGAGGATTATGCGAACCTAGACACGACTAATTCGTGTGTATGCAGTGAACTTTTTTTTTCCAGAGCTCAGCTTCTGTCAATATTTTAAAACATCCCAATCTGCAACTCAAACGCCAACTACGACCCACCAAATGCCAACTTGTCCAAACGCCTTACCCGTCAATTAATACAATTAAATAACCACTCTACATTAAACCAAAAACAAAGAAATAGATTGGATCATCACCAACGCAGATGCAAAGGCACAGGATGGGGCCTAACAATAACAACTACTTACCATCATCTATATTCAGTCTCTAAAACAATTAATTAAAAAGACTTTGTTTTAATTTAAAAGTAAAAACATAGGATAATGCTCTTCACTTCTAGTTACTAAATTGGTAGTTTATTCTATAATAATTTGGCCAAGCAAGTTGTAAGAGAAATAAAAATCCCACACTGAACCATGATGAGGCAGGTGCGGCCGAAAGCACATCTGTTGCTGTTACTGTTGCCGCAAAACAACTGGAGAGGCAGAGTCAGACTCTGATTTTACGGAATCAGAATCAAATTTCCGTCACTGGGCCCCCACACCATTTCTTTTTCATAAAAACCAGAGAAGCCCAAAACGCAGCCTATCACCGTCCGCGATCCATTGGGCCCACTAATAATAATAATTATAATACAAAAATGATGGGGATGCGACAAATACCAAGAGATCAACACAATCTCATAAATAATTTTATTCTTTAAATATAGAGTAAATTGTTCTGGGACCCTTCAAAATTCATGATAGGAGATTAGTTTTGTTAACACAAAGTAGTAACAAAATTAAAAGATTTTTGAGAATGTATTTTGATTGGAGATGGAAAATAGAAAGAAAGAAAAGTGGGAAATTGAGGAGTAAAGCGCCATTCACCGCGCTTGTTGCAGTGCAGGAAATGACAAAAGAAGATTCATGATTCATTTGGTGATGTGAAGCAATGAATGAAGGGTTGGCATGAATTGTTAGGGAGAGAAAATGAGGATGGTGCGGGTCCATCTCTTACTGCCACCGTCGGCTACGTAGATGGTTAGGTTAAGTTAGTTTCTACAAGCGGTTCGTTGCATCTAAGCTCTCACGTGCTTTTCTCGCTTCACATCAACTTTCCATGTGTTTCTCACCCAACACTCACTGCTTTCATGCTAACTAAGATTTTCCTTTCTCCCTTATACTCATCATCTTCCACGCTTACTTTTCAATTCTCTTCCTCAAATCATTCATCTTTCTAAATTTGTTTTCCCACATACAATGCTTTTTTCCCGTATACACTGTAACAAATAGCGTCATTTTAGTTTTACGTTAGAATTCAGTTGCACGAGAGTCAAATTCATACCTATATGGCACCGGAAAACCTACCGAAATTCGGTTGCTGTTTTTTTTTTTAAAGTTTTTATTTGTTAAATTAAATAATATGGAGGGAAAATTATAAAAATAATTTGTTTGAAGGAAATATTAAATAATTAATTATATTTAGTAAGTGTGTAGATTTAATTATGTAGAGAAGTAAAAGGGGAGATAAATAAATTTTAAGAAATAGATATATTTTAAGAAATATAAATAAACAAAATTTCAAAAAAATTAGAAGAAAGTAATGGAATGTATGTGATAATTGATATCACGTCTCGATTCCTATCACTAGGTCAACCGAAGTAAAGGCTCACCTCCGTAAGGTCGACCGACAACACAAGTTCATTAACGCTCAATCAAGGTCAGCAAAACTAATCCGCGATTAGGAGTTAGGTAGTACAGCCATAAATGCGGTTCAACTCCTTAACCTGACCCAATAAGGAAAGTCCACCAAAGATAATATAGATAACACATATTCCAAGAATCAGGTATGTCATCATATACAGTGCTTTGAGAACTGAGTATCAAACGTCTTTGCAGACTTGAGCGTCGGAGTGTCTTATGCAGGTACCCTCCGAGTCTGGATTACAAGAAGACTGAGAGTCGAGGCTAGGGAAGAAGAGTGAGGAGTTTGCAAGGAAGCAAGCTTAAGGACAGTACGACCGACCGACAAAAGGAAATAGAAGAATCCTCTCAATAGTTCTCTAGGCCCCAACCCTCATACAAGAACAATGGACGCCCACCATGGGGCTGAGAGAAATCGAGTTTTGAACGCTAGTAAATGGTATCAACCCGAAGCATGACAAGCGAGAGGATGATCGAAGCTGACCAGACAATCTTGTTGTTGTCTCTGCAGAGAGAGATGACTGAGCTGAGAAGCATTACAACCACTCACAGGGAGTATCTCAACTTGCATCTTTGCAATATATTCACTACATACACAATATTATGTGCTCTCACTCACTTGAGCATCGGAGTGTAATCGAAGGAGGAACCCCCCTTGTCCCCAAAAGTTTGGTTCGCTAAAGCCTTGAGGGAGCCTATCGGCGCCTCATCCAGTTTGTCGACCGAGATCCTGAAGGGATACCAAGACGAGTTCATCCATAATCTAATCGACTTTGAGTCGGCGAGAACACACACTGTCACACATTTATGACTTGTTGTAGTCACTTGAAACACATGTTGAAGACTAAACTGTGTTGGATAGGGATGTAACCCTAACACATATTAGGTTGTTGGGGTGGCTTAAGTCATGTGTCATCATATAACATGCACACAATCATGTTATGACTTGTCATAGTCACTAGAAAGGTGTTCTAACCTTGATTGTGTTGGATGAGATGTAATCCTGAAAAGCATTGGCTGGTTGGGGTGACTGAGGACATGTTTCATTAGATAAATTTGCACACTACCATATGTTTATTAATTGTTTTAAGCATTGAAAACACATGTTGACCTAGATTGTATTGGATGGGATGTAACCCAACCTAAATTGTGTTAGATGGGATATAACCCTGACACACATTGGATAGTTGAGATGAATCAAAACACACGTCTTCATATAAACATGCTCTCTCTTACATATTTATTTCTTGTCATAATCACTAGAAATATGTGCTAACCTAAACTATGTTGGATGAGATGTGTTCTCGCCGGTTGACTCAGTCGCCGTTGACTCCACAAGCAGATGGTGACTCCTCCTTTTTCCTGGTGATTTCAGCTCTCTCCTTGGGTGGTTGAGAGTGGCTCCGTTGAAACAGAGGGGACCTTACCCGTTGATTGCACTCCGACGATCAAGTCAGTACTGGGCTAAGAAACAGTAAAGTATGTAAAACAATTTTAGTCTTAGAAACGGTGTATCTTCCTAGGGTTTTTACCACCCTTTATATAGGCTACATCAAGGTCAACTCCCTGTCCCACAAGGATCTTTCCTTTAGTGGAATTAGGGTTACTGGTGAGACATCTTGTGACGCATTGCACAAGCTTAGCGCAACCGCGACACATGACTTGTCTCTTCTGGAGTGCAAAATCTTTAACAGTATGGTTGTCAGGGTACCAACTCATGTATCAACGCTTCGGGGCCATCTGTTCTATGGGTGCCCTAAGTATTAATGTGTCATGCATGTAGTCTATCATTGGGAACCCTAACCCTAACGGGCCTTAGTGCCTCCAAGGATTATTTACTTATGTTAGACCTGAACGTGCTATACACACCACATGCATGAATTTCTCTCGTGACTTAGGTCCTTCTTACATCTGGGTGATAACTCATTATTATATATGGAGACCACCTACGTGGCCCATTAGTGTGACCGGACCACCAAGGTCCGATGTCACGTTTGATGCTGCTGATCTCTCCAACCGATGTTCGAGATCTGACCAGTACCAGATGTAATCCTAACATGTATATGCATTGTTAATTTCACCAAGTATCACAAGAACATGAAAGTTTAACATGATAATTATTTTTGTAGGTGGAGAGTGATATTAATCTATTTCATTTTGAAACATGATAATCATTTTGTAGGTGGAGAATGATATTAATCTATTTCATCTTCTAAGTGAAACTTCATCGGTAGTTTATTTTCCCTTTCTCAAACTGAATCCAAAACTGATGTTGAGATAGAACCGAAAAGAAACAGAGAATATGTTCGTTGATTTATATGTTATTTCGATCAATGTACATAATTTGGCTATGATATATAATGTGATATACCACCGACTAGATAACGAGACAGAGAAAGCTCATTATATTAACTAATTTATAAGATTGCACAAAGCACTCAATGCAAAAGAAGCTATAGGTGAAGCATCCCACTTCATGTCTCCTTAAGTTAGTGCAACGATATATTATCTTGCTCTTGTAACCAAAGTGACGACTTAACTACTTTACCTACTATAATATAATAAAGTTTCATATTACCTTGCATAAGCTAGAGAAAAAAAGTAAGTTAAAATTAATGTATATAAAAATTAATTTCTATAAACTTCTCGTATAATTTATTTATAAGCTGATTAACTTTTCGAAAAAACAATTTTTTTACATATTTTTCCCTTCTAATTTCTTTTAATTTGTCCAGATAAACCTTAATTGTTTTAAAGTCTACAGTATGTGAAGTGGAGTAAGGTGGGATGCCAAACATGTGTTCTATACCATACAACATTATTCACAAACTAAATTATCTGGCTATAACATTTTATTACACCCCACTAATGGAAAAACACGCGTGTTAAATATTTCCTTTAGATAATAAAGATATAACACCTTATCATTATCATTGATAATAATTACTTTAGCTATTATCTTCACTATTGTAATTTATATTATCATTTTTATCACTATTATTAACTTACTTTTATTTTTAATTTTGTAAATTTAGCTCCTCTTTAAAGAAAGTGTAACGATAAATAAATATCATATAATATTAAAATATAAAAATATTTAATACTTTTCTATTTTTTAAAAATAATTATATTCTTTCACAAACTGTGATAATGGACTTTCTTCTTGTCAAGATGGGCCAAGATGACGATCAGATGACTTTTCTACATACAACGATTCGATCGTGATTGGGCACAAGGGGAGAAATGAGTTTTTCATCTGTAAAAGATTATTTGACGCTCAAGTTAGTAATAATATAAAATATAGTTTATAACATTTAAAGAGTATAGTGAGTATGAAAAAATTGAGAGTACTCATTATATCTATTGTTTATTTATAGGTTTTTGCCCATTTGGTTATTTTAGATTTGTGGGCATAAATAGATTTAATAACAATATCTCAAATTATGACATATAAATATATTTAATACAATATATTGGATTATGAGTCATGAATAGATTTAATAACAATATCTCATATTATTATGTATAAATAAATTTAATACAATATATCAAATTATGAGGCATGAATAGATTTAATAACAATATCTCAGATTATGACTTATAAATAACAATGTTTTGTAATAAGGACCAATTATCAAAGAACTATCTTCATTGTGCAATATTGCGTCCAGATTTAGATTTAATTGGACAATAAGGCGGAGATAAATCCACAAGGTATTTGAGTGAAGATTTTCAATATCTTAGCTAATAAATAATTTATATTAAATCCATAATATCTTATAAATAACATAAGTTCATAAAAGAATAATATTGATAAAAGAATAATATTGATTGTGTGATAATAGGATTGATTGTGTTGGGATTTAATTGTGTAAATTACAATAATGATGTGTAAACAAATCTGCATGAGTATTTAAATGAGAATCTCGGTATCTAAGTTATTTGTTGGAGATTACGTTAAAAAGGAAAAATGTCTTTTCGCCTATAGATCGTTCAATTTTACTATGAATCTTACCCAAATGTCATCTTGAACTTGTACGGTACATAAACACTCAGTCTTAAGTTTATAAAGGGAAAATGTTTTACTAAACCTATTTATGGGATATATATCTAACTTAACCAAAATGTTCCTTTGGACTTGAACAATATAGATACAAACTTATATTTAACTTTATTGATATTTGTCTGATACTGAGAGACTATAGTGTGATGGACTATTTCCGATAGTATGATATTAGTAGAAGAATTCTAATTTAATAGAATTGGTACATAAAGAAAAAGATTTTATCCGAATATTTACCACAGAAACTCAGTTCAAGATTATTGGGCAATTTGAAATCGATTATCAACATACTTAACCATCAAAACTTATTTTCCATATAATGGAAAGTTAGAAAATTTGTAAGCAAGAAGAATTCAAAAATAAATAAAAAGTCGCGTAGAATGGGGAAGTTGGACGGAATAAAATGTACATTAGATTTGCACGAATTGGAGGAACCAATGAGCATAAATGCGTAGAACTAAAATATATGACTTTGGAAAACGTGAGTGAAGTTACTTTTTTTGGGGTTGATAACGTGATTGAGGTTTGATACTCGGAATGGGAACTGCTTACAACATATGCTTCTTCAGATGTACCTGATCAATGCCTCTCTCCCATCATCTGTCAACGTAGATGAAAAGGTTCTAAAAACAATTCCAATAATGCATGTACGTTTTAAATTACGTTTGTGGAGATTCTGAGACTCAAGTTTCAGAAACAGAATGTGTAAATCGTTATAATAAAAGCCACTATTATAATAATGCTACTTCATAAAATGAAAAAAAAAATCATATTATGATAATAATAACAGCATTTTTAATTGAGGGTGTAGCTATATGTTGGTGTTTGTTGTGCTTGGTTTGTAAGCAACTTTAGCATCTGCATTACCGTAACTTGTCAACCAATGACTTTTATCACCACTTGCTTCAACACTCTGTTTCATGTAACATGCGCCGCAAATTTCATCAAATTCCGAGGCATCACTAGTTGGACATATTGCATGTATTTCGGTGCAGTCAAATTGCACACCGTTGTCTTATGGAAATACTCTCCTTAATTTACTACTTCTCTTATTTTTTTTTTAATTTTAGAATATTAACTTACTTTTCAAAAATACTTATATGTAGATCTACTTCTACTACATGGTTAATAATAATAATATTTTAGTTAAATGCTTTCTAATTTTTCTATATGTTTTAAGGTCATTTTTATAAGAAAAATATATTTTTTCTTGATTATAATAAAATAGCTGTATAGTTTTGTATTGTATCCATTCACTCTTTATTTAACGCAATTAATATATATTATTGAAAAGTTATTAGGCATTTGTAGAACTTAAAGCAGTTTATATATATCGAAACATATTGACGTTGAAAAAAAAAGAAAAAAAAAATCAAAGGAGTTTGAAATTAGGAAATAATTAGTTTAGTTGCGTTATAGAATTTGGGGGTGAAGTATAGTTGAAGGGTATCTTAATGGAATACTTGGGTGCTTAAATTTGTGAAAGGATTGTGTGACATCATAGGAAGGTAGTTGGATTTGCTAAAGCATTTGTCTTCTGCTAGTTGGTTGAGATTATATTCTTCTTATGTCCATACTTACTTTACCTTATAGGCAAGTCAAGTTTCTCTTTTTTCTTTATCTTCCACTTTTTTGCAATTTCTCATTTTCGTTTTAAAAACGTGTCAGTATTTTATTAAACTAATCAACGTTACATCGGAGTTGTAGTTAGGAAGATGGTTACAACTCACATCCCCACTAAACAAAGACTAAAAGGTTAATCACCTCATCAAGATAATTACTTAATTAATTACAAGATGAACATACTTAACGGAGTTATGCAAGTGTTCCTGGAATGACTTGTGAACTTAATTTTCGTACTTAGTTTAGTAATGCAACGGTTTTGTGTTTTGTTCAACCTTTTAAAACAAATTCTAAACATTATTCTTTTTCAACCCAACTTTTTCTTTGACTTTTATTCTAAGATTCTCACAGTGAGGCTTCTATTTTGTTTACCTTCCTCCATTCAGAGCATCTATGGAAAATATGATTTTTGTTGTTGTTGATTTTAGCTGGTTGGTTGACAGTTTCAGTCATATATTTGACTCATTATAATCAAATTTGTAAAAAAAAAATTCAAAAAAATAACTGCCTTTTATAAACTTGTTAATTTGTTGTAGCTCGTGATTTTTGTTACAAGTTTTTTCCCCTTTTATAGCTTCATACATATTTTTTTCTTATAATTTTTAGCGATATTAAAATCACTTTTTAGCAAACTAAAATAAAAAAATATTATAATTACAACCTATCAAAATAATACTACTTGATTTATTATTATATATATAATCATTATTAAAATAATTTAATTTTCATACAAATGTATTTTAAATTCACATTATATATGTAGTGGACAAATAATGAAAATAAAAAATATTTATTAATAATAGAAACTAATTATTTGGTAACTAAATTTTTGGTAGCTAATTAGATACCGATTTAGAAATTATTTATTAATAATAGAAATTACTTTATGTATCTATAATTTCGTAGTTTGTAAAATAATATCTAATTTAGTTATTATATTGACTAGTAATTTTGTCTCGAAAATTAGTCTTTATGTAATAATTTCCTTGTAGTGGATAAAAAACTTGAACGAGTAAAAAGTATTAGATTTGAGGATTCCTTATATTGAAAGTCTTTTTGACAAAAGTTTTAAGTAAATATGTACCATTATGATAAAAATGACAATGCAAGTTTGTCACCATATTGTTTCTTGAGGGGAAGTGTATCAATGTCAAAGAAACTCGCACTTGAAGTATAGATTTGAGTTTCACATTAAGTAAGAAATGGGCAAAATGATCAATATATAAAGAAAAAAGACACACGAACCTATTTTCTTAAGGTTTAGAATTAAAGATGGTATCTTGGTCTCTTAAATGATTTGCTCATAACTCATTGATGTTGAATCTTTTCGATGTTTTCCTTCACAAGAACCTAACAAACTAGTGCGATGGATGTGAAATAAACATGCGAGTTAGTGAAAAATCCTAAATTTGAGATTTTTTTGTATGAAAAGTCTTTTTGACAAAGATTTTAGACAAGTGTTTCATAAACACCGGTATAAATGAGTCACTGTTGTTGGTTGGGATAAGTATACCAACATGGAAGGAATTGACACTTGAAAGAAAGGTTATTAAGACTACAAAGTTTATTAGGACTACAATTGTGAATTTGGATTATACATTGAGTATGAATGAGTAAGATGAACCATATATAAAATAAAATACTTAAAATCTCATTTTTTTCGTTTAGGAGTTAATTGTGATATATTTATTTCTTATATAGTTTGTTTATGATTTATTAATATTGAATGTTTCTCTTAAAAAAATTCAACAATTAAAAAAATATAAAAAAGTTGATGAAAAATAACATAATTTTAAAGAGTGTCAAATCTTTTAAGAAACTAAAAAGTCATGATTCTCTCAGAACTTTTTTTTTCTAAATTTTTAAAAATAAATATTTATTCACATTAAATACATTTTGGATTCCAAAATTTTATTTCAAACTTTCAATTTCCAAAATTAATTTTAATTTTTTTTTCCATTACAAATGCTTATTTGTACAGGTGCATTGAATAAGTTAACGAAGAGAAGTAATTAATAGAATGGGATGAACATTACATTACTTAATTATTCAGTTGGTTGCTGGGGATTCCTTATCCTGTTAGACTTGATCGTTTGCTTAGTTTGGTTTGTTCAGTACATGAAATTCCTCAAAATGTTTAGTGGAAGTTGTCGGTGTGGTCTTGAGACTTAATTATTTTGCAAGTAATAGTATTTGTTCGTAGTATATTGGTTATTATTAGGTACCACTAAATAAATATCCATGCGACAAAGGGAAGGCATTCACCTCCAGTCAAACGTCGTCATTGATTTCACACTAAACACGCCTTCATGTCATGCTAACTTTCGTTTTTCAAAAAATGATAATAAGGAGAACCACTTAGGCCATTATTATAGGTAATGTTTTTCTAGTTTTCTAATTAAAGTTTAAATTTCACTTCTATAACATCTATTAGGGCCAAGTTAATTTATTTGTAGCCTAGGTTAATTAAACAACATTATCATTAATAAACTAATCCAATCTCTACCTGTAACTTTAGTGCTTTAAATCACTTAATCATCGAATACACGTTTGAACGGATCAACTTCCAGCCCCGCAAATACATGGATGCATCTTTTGAGAGTGTCGGCTGGTAATTGAACAAATCCAGCCACTAATATTTTAATTTTCAATGTCAAAACACCAACCTTTTATTTAGATCAGAAACGTGCCAAAACACAAACCTTTTATTTAGATCACAAACGTGTTTTTTTTTAATACTATTTACAGCACATTTTTAAATCACCTCTCCAATTGAGCAATCCAATTTAGATTGATTTAATTTGAACAGTAGTAAGTATATAGGCCTAGCTGATTTCCCTCTGATTTGATTTCAAATAAGGATACAGAGAGGAAAGCATTTGCCTTTTTCAATCCATGCTTTGGCTTTTCCTATTAAATCCCATAATTCACAGCAGAACAATCACATTGTTTTTTATACCCTATATTTATTAACTGAATCTCAAATTGGAGGAAAAAAAATCCCGGAGCAGGAATAAAATGTTTTAACAAATGAAATATATTTATTTATGTTAAGATTTGTAAAACTTGGCGGAATATATACACTTAATTTAATGTTGTATAATGTGAGTGATCCGCACATAACTTCGCATTGTAATTGAAAATAAAATTATGCACATTCCTCTTAAAACATTAGTTAAGTTGCTTGATATTGTCGCATAAATCTTCATAATTTCTCAAACTTCAATAAAAAAAATTATAATTACTCATATATCAAAGCCTAAAAATATTTTACTCTTAACATGGAAACATTACTTTACATGAAAAATTGATGACACCTGTTAAATCATTATTAAATCAGTGTCTGGACTTTCCTACGAATTCGTTTTTTTATAAAAAGAGACGGAAAATCTTGGATGAAGAATATTCCAACAAATAGTAGGAATATTTAAATAGAGAGATAGGAATTTGTTAAGTTTGAGCAACAACTACCTAGCAATTTGTAACAAAAGGATAAGATTGAGTGACTATAATTTGGGAATAAGAAACAGTGAATATTTTGAAGATCGTGGCCATAAATCTCTGCGTTAAAATAAACATATTTTTAGTGCAAAACACACTACAAATATAATAAGTATAATTTAGGGAGTAATGTGTGTAAAAGCATAAGTAGGACAAAAAGAAAAGGAAAACAATCAGTATACGCTTGAATACTCTGATATGACTGCAGAAGATGCGTAAAAGGACATTGTTACTAAAATCACACATAATATTTTTATTACAATTTAGAGGGGTGTATATAGAAGTCACTTTCCTAGCAGCGTGATATCTGTCATAAAATCTTTGGGAAACGTTCATCTCATCAACCACGTTCAGAAGTGTGGTAAGCTAGTCCACCCAAATTAGGAAATTAGGAAAACACTCCTTGGCATGAAAATATCCTTGCCTATCACGTGCTTCAATCATCCACGAACATTTAGTATTTTCGTTTCCACTTTTTTCTTCTTAAAAGATCTTTATTTTCCCAGACGCCTTAAGCCTTAGGTCATTCAATATCCACCATATTTCACCATATATATATATAAAACAGCTCTTTCTCATCCTTTCCAACCAACACTTCACACTTGTTTCTTCTTCCCATTCCTATTACTTCACCTCTCTTCTTTTTCTTTCTTTCTTTCTCACAAAGCAAAACCACCTGCACAGTCACCACACAGATTAATTGCAATACATGGATTGGGTTCGAGGAGACGCAGTGGGTCAAGGAAGCTTCGCCACCGTTAGTTTACTCATTCCGACTAACAATTCCTCTCAGTTTCCGTCTTTAACCGCCGTCAAGTCCTCCCAACCACTCACCTCGTGTTGGCTCAGGAACGAGAAACACGTGCTTGATCGCCTAGGTTCATGTTCAAGGATCATTCGCTGCTTTGGAGACGACTACAGTTTTGAGAATGGTATTGAGTACTACAATTTGTTCCTTGAATACGCTGCCGCTGGGAGTCTCGCAGACGAGGTAAACAATTGCGGTGGCCGGATTCCCGAGCCTGAAGTTCGGCGTTACACGAGGTCCATCGTGGAAGGTTTGAATCACGTGCATCAAAACGGGTTTGTCCACTGCGACATAAAGCTGCAAAACATCCTCGTATTTGACGGCGGGGAAATCAAGATTGCGGATTTCGGTCTGGCGAAGGAGGCAGGGGAGAGAAAACAGAGGAAGAGTGAATGCAGGGGGACTCCGCTGTTTATGTCCCCGGAGCAAGTAATCGATGGAGAGTGTGAGTCGCCGGCAGACATATGGGCTCTGGGATGCGCCGTTGTGCAGATGGTCACCGGGAAGCCGGCGTGGAAGGTGGAGAAAGGGTCGAGTATGTGGTCGTTGATGCTTCGAATTGGGGTGGGAGAAGAAATTCCCGAGATACCTGAGAATTTGTCGAAAGAAGGGAAGGATTTTATCGAGAAGTGTTTTGTTAAGGATCCTAGAATGAGGTGGAGTGCAGAGATGCTTTTGAAGCACCCTTTTGTTTCTGATGACACTGTTTCATTTAAGCGCGTTCATGAATCGCCCAGAAGTCACTTCGATTTCCCCGACTGGGTTTCTAGTGCGACGTCTTCACTTCCCAGTTCGCCGGAATCTCAATCGCCGTGGAATTTTGACGAGTCCCGATTGGAAGGTTTCTGCGCGCCGGAGGACCGGCTACGTCGGATATCGACGGTTAATCGACCGGCGAATTGGTCGGAATCAGATGGTTGGAGTAGTGTCAGGTGAAATTGGCAGAGAAATTGGAAGATTGTTGATCGCAATCTTGGTTTTGATTATATTAAAATTCATTGATTTAAATTTTTGTAAATTGGGTAGGATACACATACGTACATTTGTGATTTGTGAACTGACTTGATGGAAGAGTTTTAACTGGCGCCGGTTGTGGCGCGTTGTACAGAGGCTGATTTTATAGTAAATTACTCGGTTACTGTTATTTGTGTTTAATTTCTTAATTTCCTTCTATTTGGGGAATTTGGTCTCATGAGGTGTTTAAAGTTTTAACTTTTAGGAGCGTGATGTTATGAATTGGGGGAGAGGCGCAAACCCGTGGTTGTAAAAGCGTTGACATGATTATTGAAGGCATGATTGCATGTTGTCAAAGGGAATAATATGGGGTAAATGAAGTTTAAAACTTTTGGGTCGGTATGGTCTGCGTCAAACTTCCCAACTTCTTCTATTTAATTTTGGTTTTTAACACTTTGACAAATTAGATGTGAATGGCCAAGAAAATTCAATGATTTTTTTTTTTAAATGGTGGTTTCGTTTGACTTGTTTGGTTTAAGTTTAGTGTGAAATGAAAAGGTAATGGGAGTACCTGGGCCTTCACAGTGTATCGTGCCAGCGTGAAGACAGCTCTTCACGCAATTGGAAAAAACACGGAGTTAATAGTGCTAAATGTTATTATGACGATGAGCAGAAAAGTTTAAGATTCAAAGTTGAGTTGGGAAAAACACCGATCACCCCGTTGCGGAAAACCATCTAAATTTCTTCGAAATCCAGTGAATATAATCCACCTACAACATTAGGTATGGTGGAAAGAAAGGAATCGACCATTACCAAATTGACACAAAGTGTTATAGAATTTTGGCGACGGAGGAGTGAGATCAAAGTATTCTAGATTTTCTTCTTATGGCAGAGGCATACATGTATTAAATCGTAACAATAAGACCGAAAAGTAAAAGGTCAAATAACAACTCCCGTGTTCATTTGTATACAAAACCAGAAAAGAAAAGGAACAAATTATAACACTCTGCGTGTTGTCAGATTTTTATATGATGCGCCATTTATTTTGGTCATTCAGAAAAATATTTCAAGAATGGTACAATAGAGAGTAAAAGTCAAGAAGGAGAATTAAACCTTGCCTATTAGAGAATAAGGTCAACAGCAAAGTATTCCAGGATCATAAACAATGGCCACGGTTTTTGTGGGCACTAAAATGTGCTTTACAAAATAGCATTGGATACTTAAACAGCACTATAATTTTAGAACAAAAAAGTAAAGAACTAAAAAATTACTCCTTCCCATTCTTTTATTTGTTTTCTATGATTTTGTAAGAATAAAGTAAATTATTTAAAGATCAAAAGACATATAAAGATATAATTGTTAAAATTGTAATTAATGTAATTTTAAACTTTATAAATGAGAAACAAATAAATAGAAAGAAAAATTCTCTAATAGTTCCACACTTAAAAAGAACGGAAGGGAGAATTATTTTAGAAATATTGCGTTAAATTTTGTTGTCCACCACTACTTGGTTAGTTGGGACTTGGACCTTTCGTGTTGTGGCAAATATTTAAAATGCATTGCACGTTTTGTCTTTTTGAGATTTTATTGCGTCCAAATTGAAAGAGAAGCGCTGCGTTTGTGGCTCCTGCTTTTGTGAAGGGTGTGTTTGGATTACATTTTGTAAAAATCATATTTTAACTTAACGGTATAGTAAATATCTTCCACTTCTACAAGTATCAAAGCCTGGGAACAAAACTCAATTTAATATAACTCAATCATGATTTTGCCAAACATGAATGGGTAAACTCAATTGAATGATTAAGGGTGTGTTTATATAAGTGTTTTGGTGTTCATTGAACAAGATTTTAAGGTGTATTAGTCAAAGACATTTGGAAGGTTAAAACTCATTCAATTTATATTCTTCCAAATTTGATTTAGCATCCAGAAAGTGAAAAAAAAAAGTTGAAGAAGGAACAGCATGCAGCTATGGAGGTGAATAAGGGCTTTGTGGAGTTGGTAGCAATAGATATATAACTTTGAGCTGGAAAAAAGATGGTAGCCCACAAAGCAATAATCACAAAATGTTTTAGATTGATCCAATTGGAAGGGTCTTGAACAAGGTCCATGTGAAAGACGGCCCACGTAATTCTGTACCATATAATCACTCTTCTCTTCGTGTTCCCCAATTTTCTAACACTATACTAAGTGTAGCACATGCATGCTCTCCTTGTAAATCATAGGCATAAAAATCACCTCAAGTAGTCACCAAAGAACAGGTACACAACAACCAAATTAAGTTTTTTTTTTTTTAAGTTTTTAATTCGGTCAAAAATATTTTTTACTTGAATAACACTTAAATACCAAACTACATGACAAGTGTACGGGTTATCATATTGTTAATAACACACAAAAGAGGTATAATATAGTTACTTAGTACTAATTTTAGTTTTTTCATAACTTTATTTCATGTGATTTCATATTATTAATAGTTTTTTAAGAGGATAGTTTGTTACAAATTAATATATTAAATATTGGAAAGTATATTTAATCATCCATACTAACAAACCCTAAATTAATTAATACATTTTTCGATTTAATGTGTATCTAATTTATAAAACATCATTACTAATAACATATACTTATGTTACTGGTAATTGTAAATGTTCCACTCAGTAATGCTAATATTTATTCATTCATTTGCTTTATGATTATTTGTGTCATGATCTAGGTTAATCAAACAAAAACTAGTCTAATCAGGGCAAGCTTAATCATTTTGTCCGAAGTGAATTATAATTTATAATCATGATTAAAAATGCAATTTTTATTTTTAATTCTACGAGTAAAATTATTTTTAAAAAAATATATAGTTTCTTATATAATTGAATCATAATGTTACCACCTAGGTTATTTATAAAACCAAACTCACTTTACCCAGAGGAAAAAAGAAACTCAAGGAGTGTGTATGAAAAGCAATGATGTACATGAATACACCCTGGGTAGAGTTATTGGCAAAACACCCCATTTTTGAGCTGGAAGAAACATGTTAGCCATAATAAAGAAACAAGAAAATAAAATGTTGAGATTGATCTAATTTGGAGAATGTTTAACCAGTCCATGTGAAAGATGGGCCACATAATTGTGAACCGAAAAACATCTTTGTACAATATAGAACACTTTTATTTTGACACCATAATACACTTTTTATTAATTTTAGTGAATTTGTAACACTATACCAAGAGTAGCATTTAATGGAATGTTACTCATACCCAGCCTTTCAAGATAAATATATTTTTTAAATTTTATATTTATAATGTTATTTTAAAAAATTATCATTGTTCTTCCAAGGCTGAATTCTTGCTAAATTCACTTCTTGCTTTCGATCTTCTCAGCTTCTAGGTTCAATGGTCTTTCTGCCTTCCATTCAATAGTCTTTCTGCCTTCCATTCCTTTCGTCTCTACCAATGACAGGGTGAACCTGCAAAGATACTCTAACGCTCAAGTCATGATTATTCCCAGTAGAATTTGCAAGTGTGAAAGTTGAATAGTTACATGTACCACTTCAGTGTATATGTTATACATTTTGGTTGAATCCTTGTTGTCATGGACTCTCACGTAGGATCCAAAAGGAAAATTAATTACGTTTGAATCATACTTTACATATAAATTGACTTATTACTAACTGAATGATGTTTTAAGATATTATTTGGATTTAATTGTGACGGGAGATTGTTGACAATCTAACCATTCAATATAAATATCATATTTTATCGTTTTTCATAATAAGTGCAAGTTATTAATTAATACTAAAAATGAATTAAAAGACTCGTTGAGACAGAGAATCAATCATCAATCAACAATCAACATGTACTTTCCATTTTCAAATTATGAACAAATTTTCAAATTATGAACAAATAACAAGTAGAATCAATTATTTTTAATGTTGGAGGCCTTAAAAAAAATCAAATGGTAGTTCTATACCAAACTACTTTTTTTATTTAATATTTTTATTAGTTTTTCATCTTACATATCAATCAAAATAATTAAGTTATATTAACTTGATTTTTATAATTTAATTTGTTATAGTGTTATTTCATACCATAATTATTAAAATAGTGTGGTTGTTATTCAAAATTTAGATCACATCAAATCAAAACATTTAATTTGAGTCTCATTTTCATAGTTAGAGAGAAATTTTATAAACCTTAGTTAGTTTTGTTATCATCTGAATCTTAGTTAATATTATACAATTCTTAAAATTTATATATAAAATTTTGGGTTATTTTGTTGAATTAATAATTCATAGGCTATATAACTAACTAGATAAGTTACATTGCATCCTAATATATGGTACCCAGTCCTCCAATCTCAAGCCAAATAGGCGAAAAGATTTATCTAGTGAAAAACCCAAAAGTAAATTATGATGTAAGTTGTACATAATCAGTTTATGACTATTTAATCTTTTTTATCAAACAATTATTAATGAAGTCGTTTCACAGATGAGGATGTTAAGATCATCTCAACAAAATATATAAAAGTTTTCTTTCCAGATTCTCAGCATAACAAATACCTTCAAGTTTGGTGGGTCAGTATATGTTCAGGCACTAATATAATATTACCCAACTGGGACATCATATTGAATTAACGACATAATCAACATTGTGTGCTTAATTAGAAATTCATATGATAATATGACATTACAACAAGTTAGATGCTTATCTTAGACCCATATACCTCAAAGTTTCATTAAAATATTATAAATAATTAAAAATTCTAAAATAGATATTGTTTATCCTAGTTACACATTTATTATTTATTATGTTACTTTGAACATCAATGTATCCTTATAGACACTCTCACCATCTAGTAAAAAAATAAAATAAAGAAACATCTCATAATATCAAAGAATCAATAAGACAATATCTTGACTAAAATTATTAAATGGAAGAGAAGAGTTTGACCTTATAAATTTATTTTCAATTCATATAAGAAGGATATTTTTTTTAAGAAAATGTAAAATTATATCAGAATTCGGTTCTTAATGATATGAATTTTAACCTATTGACGTTTTTATGAAAGAGCGAAATTCAGAAATCTATAATGGGAATCTCGAATTCTAAGTCTACTCTTATAACTATTTTAAGAACAGTTTCGAACTTTGTAAATAGGTTTCTGTGGAAAACAAATTATCGTCATGGTTAGTTATATAAAAAAAAAGCGTTGTATAATATTTTTGTCAGTTGAATAACCGGCGAAATATTTAGAACATTACTTTAAACGCCTCTGTAGCGTAATCACTTAAAAAAAATTATAATAATGTATAGTGCTATCTAAGCTTTTGTCTTTTCCTTATTTAACAAATCAAAGAAAACCTTAGAGGTATTTTTCCCGCTTCCATAAAGTTTACATGTGATCTAAGTAACGTGTGAACCGTATTTACATCATTCTTTAAATCATAAACAACTTCAACAGGATTATTTTATATAGAAAGTGATGATTTGACCCAGCAATCTACTTATTTTTTTTGGGGTTTATGTAGCCCAAAATATCAGTTCATGAATTAAATATTTTTCCACTTATTCCAGCTACCGCAACTACGTTTTGCTAATGCATTAGATAGGGGGAAAATGCGAAAGAGGAACTGAGATATAGTAAGAAAGAGAATAGAAATAATTTATCTTGAGCTTTGAAAATACATAACAATAGATGTTGAAAATTGAAGCACCGACTACATCCAACCACACCCTTGAAAACAAAATACTAACGTTTGATTTTGTAAGTAAAATTAATGATGGTGTTGACTCAGTGGTAAGTGCACTTCTTGAGGAGCGAAATGGCCACGCCCATCTTCTTCGGATCCAAAACCACAGAGCACTCAATCTTCTTGAGGAACTTAGGTTTCACCAATTTGCCCAAAACATAAGCCCTAGACCGCACCATTACGCTCAACGTCAACGGCACCGCTTCAACCGGTGTCCCGTGCAAAGTGTCGAGGGTCGCTCCCCCTCCGTACAGTGGAATGTGACTACCTTTCACCATCACTCTGACAGATCTCTGGCTCTTCCTAGATTGATAAAACTTTGGCATCTGCAAAGTTCACAAATTAAACTAAGCACCATTACAAAATGCAATGATTATGGTAAAAAAGTAATTATTAACTTACAGTTCCAGTGGCAAGAGTAAGTTGATAAAAATTTAGATCTAGGGGAGTGGAGGTGACATGGACCCCGAAAAATGTAGCTGTGTTACGAAACGTCAATTTCACAGATGAATTCATGGAGACCAAGCTCGTGGCAACTCCTGACACATCGGCACCCGCTTGAATCAGGAATTGATCGAAGGTTATACTCTGAAAGATTGCAACAAGAATTGGTTTGCAAGAGTATATAATAACTGAAAGTGAAATGAAAGTGTGTATATGTCGAGAAGAATTAACCTTGAGTGAAATGGCAGGTTTTTGGGGGCGACTTGCGGCCCAGAGAATGAGAGAGAAAGAGGAGAAGAGAAGAAGGAAGGCGAGGATGAATGCGAGGAAATAACAGCGACGAGGGAAGCCATGTTGGGCATTGTCGTGGGCGTCGAGGAGACCCTCTTCCTCGATGGCGTGGAAGTGGTCCTTCCAGGGCCTCCAGGGGCCCTTGCGGTTGGTGGAGCTGCTCTTGCGGGACCCAGAGAAGCGGGTGGATGCGGACTCACGGGAGTGGCGGCCCAGCGAGGAGTTGGAGTGGGAGCGGGGCGGGGAGCCCAATGGGCTTTGGATCGGGCTGGAGTGGAAGGAGTTGGTAGTCTTCTCGCCGTCATGAGAGGAGTCCCGGGAAGGGCTTTGGACGTAGTAGACGGGCCGCCGGGGAGAGCGGGGCGGCGAGGACTGGGAGAGGCTGCTAACCTCGGAGTCTGTCTTGGTCAGCATTGCCATGTTGTCGGTGTTTTGAATGTGGTGTGAGGAAGAAAAAGAGAGTGAGTAGTGAAGAAGAGTTTGAGTGAGGGAGGTTCGTGTGATGTTACTCCAAAGGGTGTAAGCAGAATCAGAATCTTGATAGCTTACTTGGTGGGGCAGATGGGGTCTTAGATCATTTTTTTCTCTCTTTCTTTACTGTCTACGAAGCTTTTTTCTGGTGGCATCTAATTAATGGCAGATCAAACTGGACTTTCTCATATCAGATGCTACCTGTGCATTCTCACATTTAATAATACTACCTGTTTACTTAATACAGTCATCAATACATATTTAATTAATTTCATTTCATTTTCAAATATTTTAATATAATAATAAGTTAATATTGCTATTTTCAAACGAAATGTATTCTAAAATCTAGATAATTTATGAAATGGGCTATATTGTTACCAAATTCTTAGGATTTTTAGTTAGTGCATTTAAAATTACGTGTATCTGTTTATAGAGATACAGAAATATGTATTTTATAAGTTGTTTTAGTATTTTCTGAATTTTAATTAATTTTTAAATTTATATTCTTTTAATTGATTCAAGTATTATTAACATATATTTTCATGATTTTCACCTGGGTATTGAATCTTTATTAGTGATTAATAAGTATTATAACGAGTTTATTAGATAAATTACATTATGTTTCAGACTAATAAACAAGTACATGTTAAATACGTGTTTAATTTTTTCTAACTTTTTATAAAAATTTTGGGTTGATGTACATATGGATTTTAAAACACATATGTAAAGGTATTCCTTCCTAAGGAATTTTTTTTCTTCCAACTTTGTTTTGTAACTACATGTTTCAGCAACTTGGATTGAACCACACTTATCCAAATACTCGATGTTCGATCACTGGTTACTGCATTTATCTTGGTTTCACTGTGTTCATTCTTGAAGGCAAAATATCAAGCTCTAGTCACTGCTTTCTGTGAATCTGTGAATTACAGTGACTCACTTGTCTCCTTCATGATCTTCATATTCTTAATTCAAGAGTAAATTTCTATTATCATAACCAAACAAATGGACATATTGCTTCAAATTTGAGTTTTCAGGAAAAAATAAACAGATGCATAAATCACGCGGTTTGAGTTTGTTTTTGTCTGTCGTTCTGTACCTAATAGGCATTGCGTATGTTCGTTTTCGTTTTCTCTTTTTTAAGTTCTTTTGGTTTCTATGTTTCGTATAGATCATCAATAGAAAAAAAAAAAAAACGTGAACGTGAGAAAAAAATGCTACGTCAAGAAATGTTTGGGAGTTTAAGTTGTTTTGTTCTTGAATTTTCATGCATTCGTCGTGATAGTGTAAGTATTATCCTCTTTATTGTAGAAAATTGTTTTTTTTTTTTATTGTTCTTAGTTATTATATGAGGAGTTGGTGCACCGCTAATCTTTATCAGTAAAGATTTTTAGGCACTTCCTTTCACTAGGGTTTTTCATGTTAAAAGTTTGGTGCCTATTTGTTGTCAACGGTCTAGTTTTCAATCTTAATTTAATATTTGATGCACCATTCACGTCACAATGTAATTATTACAATCTATAAATTTAAACTACATTCATATAAATAGAAAAATAAATGTTAGTTTTGTTTTAAGGACCAAAATAGAAGAATAAATAACTTAAATGTACTTTTTGTTTGAAAGTTTAATTGTCTAAACTAAAAGTTTGAATACAAAGACATGTACAATATCTCCTTCCCTACTTTTGCTCCCCTCAACAAATCCCTTTGTTCTCAGCCCAGAATATATAAATTGATGAAACCATAAAAGCTCTAAATTTTTTTTTTTGAAAAGAATCGTTGAAGGAGGGAATTGCAGAGAGACCGGGGATATAACATCCTCAATGTTCATTGTCTCTCAACCCTCAAGCGCAAACAAAAATGTGGAAACCCTACGTCAACATGAAGGCATGTTAGCCATCTTCATAACATTTTTAATTACATTCAATAATCAATATCTTAATTTCTAGCTACTTTCTTAATTACGTGGAATGGAAATTCATATATGTGTGACTCTTTTCTCTAATTCAGAATCAAAGCCAAGTGATAATGCTAGTTCTTCTGGCACTTTCCCTCGTTAATGGCTTCTCCTGCCTCAAGGTTTATACCTAATTATTTCTCTAATCATTAAATAAAATCATATACTATCACCTACATTCGCAGTATTATTGGATAAAGTTAAGAATGATTCTGATTAGTTTCATGGTGAATAACAGCTAGGAGAAACTTGTGGGTCTGATAACAAATGTGATGATGGTCTTAAATGTGCAACATGTCCTGAAAATGGGAATACCCGCTCTAGATGCATCAGGACCCAACCTATAATCCCTACTTCCAAGGTACAAACTCATTTTAATCATGTGTATTATCAATTAAGTTGGACTTTTATTTGATAATTTGTTTTCACTTTCAATGTAATTGTTTAGGTTAAATTGGTTTTTTAATCCTTTAGTTTTGTAATTCTGCAAGTTTTCATTCCTCAACTTCACGTTTTCTTTTATTTATAATTAGAACGGAAAAACATTTATTCTGTTATTTGTTTTCATAAAAATAATAACTTACGGTAGAAACAGTATCAACATGACAATTTTTTTTATCAATAAAAAATATAAAATTTATAAAGTGGAACAATTAAGAGATATTCCAACTTACAAAACAAAAGATTGAGTTCAACAAAAACCTTTTACCCTACATAAGAACCTTCTACCCTACATTTGACATTCTTCTCATACATTGCAAATCCAGAAATGATAATACTAACACATCCCCGAGCACACAGAAACAGCAGCCACAAAGGCCCATACAGCTCAACTTACGGCTGCTTCTGTCTGCACCCCATAGGTTATTGTGGAACCCTCATAAATTTTGTAATTCCAAAAATACCCCTATGTGAAAAAGTTAAAAAATTTTGAAGTGTTCTGCATCTTCTTCTGATTATATAATTTGAAAGTCTTTTCGATTAACTTCTGTATTATATAATTTAATTTTTAAAAAAAATTATATTTCAAATTACATAATCTAAAAATTAATTTCAAATTAAAAAAACCTTCAAATTATGTAATTTGAAATTCATTTAAGATAATAATCCATAAGCTAATACATGATCTGAAAATAGCTTATAAATTATGTAATCTGAAATGTTTTTTTCAAAAATAAATTATGAATTAATAATTCAAAAGATTCTCAAAACATAAAAAAATATAAAAATCAGTATAACAAAATGAGTGCAGAAGAATAGTGGAATACATCTTAAAAACTAACATTTCCAACCACAATCACAACGCATTCTAAAACGCTCCCACATTTTGTATAGAGCCACCAAAAAAACCTTCAACATGTGAAAAATGGCATTCTGGAAGTGTCTTGGGGTAGATGGGTTGCTTGGGAATGCATAGTGAGAGAAATCAGAAGAAGGGATGAGGTGAAAAACTTAGGTAAGATTTTAGGATTTATTTATTTTTAACTAAAGGACAAAAAGTGTTATTACACAATCACTATGGGGTGTGCGAGAACCTATTTGGGGTGCAGGAAGAAAGCAACCTCAACTTAGAAGTGAAACAGAGTAGCTAAATCCTATGTAGTTTTCTATCCTCATAAGACTGTTTCTCCCTGCACCACCATATATTCTTCTGCCACCTCCATACACAACATGAAAATATATTTTTATCTTTCTTGTGTCACTCCCATAGAGTAGTTTCTGGATTATGTAATCCAGAAACTCATTTGAAAAAAGACTTCCAGATTGCATAATCCAGAAGCTAAATAAGACTTTCGGATTATGTAATCTGGAAGGTAATCATGCATCCGAAGAAAGGTTTCTGGATTATGTAATCCGGAAGTTAATTACAAATTTAAAAATTAACTTTAAAATAGAGGGATATTTTTGGAAATTCGAAAATTTATGGAGGTGAGAGAATAAGAAATGAGGTGCAGGACGAAACAGTCTCCTCATAAACACCCTTGGACCAGAAAAAAAACACACCCTCTCGATCCGCTTACGCACGATGATCACATGATGCAGCTCTCCAAAAAATAAAAAGACACACTTTGATACAAGAAAATGACTGTTTCTTCCTTCCTGCACTTCCATATGTTCTTCTCTCACCTTCATAAACTATTTATATTCCAAAAATGATCCTCTATAATATTTCGGATTATGTAATCCGAAAGTCTTTTTCCAAATTTGTAATTATCTTCGAATTATGTAATTTGGAAGCCTTTTTTCAGATATGATTAGTTTCCGAATTACATAATCTGAAAGTCTAAATTAGCTTCTAGATTATGTAATCAGGAAACTTTTTTTCAAATACGTGTTCGAATTATATAATCCAGAAGTTACTCTCAAATTCAGACTTTCAGATTATGTAATTCAGAATACTATTTTTAAAAATATATTATGGATTACATAATCCGTAAGCTATTTCCAAATCCAATATTAACTTTCAGATTATATAATCTGAAATATGGGGACAACATAATAAGGATAAAAAGGTATTTTCATATTTTGTATGTATTGGCAGAAGAATATGGAGGTGTAGGAAGAAATAGTCCAGGAAAAGATACCCTGCAGTCCACAAAGAAAAAAAATGCCTAAACCCAATAAGGAAGACCTGCTTGCAACCAGAGAAAAAAAAAAGGCAAAGACTTCCTACACCCAACTGAACCTGTACCCAACAAAATTTTCAAATTCCAAGAATGCCCTTTATTCTAGAAATGAAAATCCAGAATTGAAAATAATACATTATGAAAATGTAGATCTAGAAGAGATTATTATGTTCTGGAAACAAAAATCCAAAGTCCATTACAAATAAAAAAAATCCAGAATTAAAAATAATACATTTCAAAAAAGTAGACCTGAAAGAGATTATTGTGTTCCAGAAAAGGAAATCCAGAATACATTTTTATGCCCCATCTTTTAATAACATTTTCGTCTTTTTTCCTGGAATTGGATGCAGTTATATAGTGCAGGAAGCAATTGCCAAAAAAATTGCCAAAAAGAGAAACGGAAAAACTGGGCAATCTTCCGAGATTATTAATGCCAAACAGAACAGAATAGTACTAAAGACCATTACAACTTCAACCCCATCAACATGACAATTACCATAACTAACTTAACTTTTACGTAGCAGTCGTTAAATATTATATAACAATGGGGAAAAATAATCAAATTAATTTAACTATTAGGTCTGATCTAGTGAGGAGGAAACCTTGATAGTATCCATATGATAAATAGATTCAATCTCATTACAACAACTATTTTTTGTAATGAGCAAAAAGAAAATTATAAATGATAAAATGTACGAGTTACTCTAACTCATAAGCACAAAACTATATAAATAGAGATAAGACGTCTTCTTATTGTTATTGTCACTAAAAAAATCTATTATTACAAAATGTGAATTGTTAAATAACAACATATATCATACATTAACAAAAAGTTATTATAACAAAAAAAAAAAGTTTTTGTTAAATATTTTGAACATTGAAATTTGTTCTATTATTTCCCTTTTGTCTTTTATATTAGGAAAGTTGATATTTGTTAATGTGATCTGATTATGGGTAATTCCTGGTTTTGTGTATTTGATTAATTCAGTGAGAAGATTATATATATTGAGTCGTTAATCAATTTTATGATGTGAATTTTAATCTAAAAGTATGTGTTAAGAGATAATCCTAAAAATCTTGGTATCTAATTTTGCATGGAATAGTTTCCCTTTTGATGTGTTATAATGGTAATTAAAAGGAATAGGTTAAATAGATGGAAAAAATAGAGTGAGTTAAATTAAATGTGGTATGTTATTAGGTGAAAGGTTTGGCGTTCAACAAATATTCATGGCTGACAACTCATAACTCATTTGCTCAATCTGGCATTAGATCGGACACGGGATCAATCGTTGTAACCACCACAAATCAGGAAGACACAATTGCCCAACAACTCCATGTCAGACACTTTCCTTCTCTTTTTTTATTCTCTCAATTCTTTTACTATTCTTACCTTTTCTATTTTTACAACAACAAAATTTTATTCTTTCAAATTCTTTAAATTACATCTTTTAACATTCTTCAAATTGCATTTTACATACTCAAATAAAAATTTTAATAAAGTCCACGAAATTTAATATTTTTATTTTAACTCAAACTTCAAAATAATACAGGGCGTATAAAAAATTGAGAGTAAATTGATAAATGATATCTATTACCTGTACTTAGACTTTCAAAGGTTGTCTAATTTTAATTTTGGTCTCTAATAAATTATAAAAAAAAAAATTCTTTGATCGAGGATGAGTATTCGAATTTTTCACAGAATGGAGTTCGTGGCCTTATGTTAGATATGTATGAATTTAAAGATGACATATGGTTGTGCCACTCCTTCGGAGGCAAATGTTACGACGCCACTTCGTTTGTAAGTGAGAATTACCTTACCTAGCCATAAAATTTGTAATTTACGTGAATTTGTTGTAAAATCTCTAATCTGTTTCCACACCTGCATATACATCACGCCAGAAACCTGCTATAAGTGCGCTTAAAGACGTTCATGCATTTCTGGAAGCAAATCCATCAGAAATTGTGACCATCTTCATTGAAGACTATGTGGCAGCTCCCCAGGGGATTTCAAAGGTGTTTAATGATGCAGGGTTGAACAATTACTTGTTTCCATTGTCTAAAATGCCCAAAAATGGTGAAGATTGGCCAACTGTGGATGACATGGTTAAGCAGAATCAACGCTTAGTTGTTTTCACCTCTAAATCATCTAAAGAAGCTTCTGAGGGAATTGCTCATGAGTGGACTTATGTTGTAGAAAACCAATGTGAGTTTGATAATGAAAATTGCATCGCATAATAATTCGTATATTTTGTTGGTGAAATTAGTCTCTTCTTTTGTCAAGATATTGGAGGATTGATTTGACCTAGATAGACTTTAGGCATAACTTTTCATGGAAAACATTATAGCATATTTAAGGCAAACCCTAATCATATGATTGTGTATGGAATTTTTAATTAAATTTCAGATGGAGACGAGGGAATGAAAGATGGTTTTTGTCCTAATCGTGGAGAATCTCCAGCTATGAACACCAAATCAAAGTCATTGGTTCTAATGAACTATTTTCTCACTAATGCTAATGCAACTGCGGTTTGTGCTCAAAATTCGGCTCCATTAGTTAACATGTTGAAAACTTGTCATGTTGCTGCAGATAACCGGTGGCCGAATTTCATTGCCATTGATTTTTATCTGGTATTAAACAACTTGATTGCATTTCATTAATCTAATTGTTTGAGTTGTTAATCCTTATGCTTTTTCTTAAAAGAGGAGTGATGGAGGAGGAGCCCCTGAAGCTATTGACATAGCCAATGGTCACTTAACTTGCGGATGTGACAACATTGCCTATTGCAAGGTTACCAACTTCCCTCTATCTCACAACTGTTAAAAAGAAACAAAATCACATTTTTAACTTTTTAATATATTCCTTCCAAAGAATAATATACATTCATTTACTTTTTAGAAAGAACATTCTATTACACACATTACAAACTTACAATAATTAGTAAGCTTTTGTTTCCTTTCACACCAAAGTAATGGTTTTTTGGTTTTTTTTTTTTATATGAAAAATATTTATTACACTAATTTTAAAATTGAAAAGAAAGTATAAACTATTCCAAAATTTAGAAATATTGATAAAATCGAGTAAAATAAAGCAGAAGTTGTGCACAAATTGAATACATTATTTGAAGGAAAAATTATAAACATATGCAGGATAATGCCCCATATGGAACATGTGATGTTCCTCCAATTTCTCCGCCGCCACCTGCGGCTGCTCCCCCAGTCGCTGTTGTCACCAAAGAAGCAGAGCCACCGATGAAGGAAGAATTTCATGTGGACACCCCTCTCAAGTTGCTGCAATTTTTATGGGTAATATGACCACTTTCTTGATTTGGCTAAAATTTCAATAAACCACATTACTAACACTACTTAATTTTTCAGAAATGGTTGCTAAGTCTGGCTTCTCATGACCAAAATTGAAAAGAAATCTTCAAAATGCATTAGAGGAGGATTATATTCATGAGAAAATTTACAGTTTCATATTTATGCTTATTTTCATTTGACAGGTTTCTAGACTATATATCTGGTTTTTAACTAGCTACTAAATGGACATGATTCCATCATTTTGTGTAAAACTCTTAAGCTTATGCATCATTTCCTAATACAAAGTAAACATAAATAAGATATCTTGAGTGAATTATTAACTTGTTCTTTAATTTGTTGCTTGATTTTACAAGTCAAACAACTGTCAAACATGTTGACATGTTTTCAAGTATGGTAAAACAAGTTAGATTTTTCAATTCAACCTATGTCACCATTATTTTAATGGATTAGGTTAGGATCTTCTACCACCAATATTTTGTTTCAGTAAAGCGAATTATATATTTATAAATAAAGGGGGTCATACACTATTATTTAAACCTAAGAGTCAACTTAGCTACTTTCGCATGTTGTTCCTCCCATCTTTCCCTTTCCATTGTTTCTATATTCATTCTGGTCTTTTGTTTTTTTGCTATGTATGCCTTTTTGCCTTTAGCCAAGAGGATGTGCTTGCTTATGTATATTGTTGTTCATCTTAGATCTTAATCTTAATTCTCCAAAACCATCAACCTTCAAACATATTTCACTGAAAGTTGAATTATTCTCAATGTTTCTGTCTCAAACTTCATTCCTTTTTTGGCATTATTCCATCTTCTTTGCCTCCTTTCACCTCCATCGTAAGTCATTCCAATATGTTTTCTTTGATTTACTTCTCTTTTGGAATTGTCCTCTATACCCTCCCCAGTGATTAGATTCTCCTAATGTTCTACTACTTTTGGGCACGAATAGTCCTCTTACTCTTTCGATTTCATATAGAATTTTATCTACACTCTAGGACCATCTAATGTTTTGTAAATCCACTAAGTTCACCCCTACACATCTTCACCTTCTTTTTAAGTTTTTTCACCCATTTGTTTTTCTTTTCGATGATCTATTGCCTTGTTTATTTTTTTCGCCTATTATTTTTGGGGGCTTATAGCCTCTTAGCCTTTCATTTTCATATAAATTATTATCTACACTCAAGTTCTAATCAGTTAGACAGCAACATCTTTTATTTAAAACGACTAAGTTCCTCCTTACTCATCTTCACTTTCATTTGTGATTTTTCCTCTCCCATTTGCCTGGTTATAGATTACTAGATATATTCTAAGGGCTTAAACACTAATTTGAATAGACTGTTTCTTCCTGCACCTCCATACCTTCTTCTCTCACCTCCATAACTTTTCAAATTTCCAAAAATGCCCCTTTATAATATTCTGAATTACGTAATCCGGAAGTCATTTTTCAAATTTGTAATTAGCTACAGGATTATCTAATCCGGAAGCCATTTTTCATATGCATGATTATTCTCCGGATTACATAATCCGGAAGTCTTATTTAACTTTTGGATTATGTAATCTGTAAGTCTTTTTTTAAATGAGTTTCCAAATTACATAATCCAGAAACTATTCTATGGAGGTGACACAAAAAGGACAAAAATGTATTTTCATGTTGTGTATAGAGATGGCAGAAGAAGATATGGAGTTATAGGAAAAAACAATCATTTGAATACAAGAAAGATACAACCCAAACACTTACCTGTGTTTTACCACAAACCTCTTCTTCATCATCCTTTTTATTTTGAAAGAAAATTCTATTTCTTTATTTCTAAATATTTTAGATAATGGCTACCTGCATGTACTTTCGAACCCAATTACTTTTCTTTTTTAGTTTGGAATATTGAATTGGTGAAAAGACTGATTAGGTTGGTTATGATAACACATATCCATGTATTACACATATTCTACAACCGGACATAGGAGACATTATACGAACTCAAAAAACAATTTCAAAAACCATCATATTAACCCCGTGTTTTTTATATATTTTTCATTCTCGTAAAATTAAGTGTTTTTTTCTTTTTATGTTAAAACACCTACTCTGCTTTTTCTGTTGTTGATTATTTTAAAATTGAAAATAGATAGAGGAGACAATAATAACTTATTAGTAACATTTAAATATGAACTAGTTTATAGGAATGTTGATTTATGTGTTATGTTTTGTTAATTTTATAAACCACAGTAACGTCATGTGTATAACACAAATTATTTAGAGTTTAGAAATTGTGTAATTGAAGGAAAACCTAAATCTATGTTTTCTAATTTAATCTAATTTACACACAAAGAAAAGGGAGAAATATTTTTTATACAATAAATAAGGTTGTTAAATATATTAGTCTAAAGATGTTAAATTGTTTCTACTTTATGGGTTAACTTGTCTCAATTATCATAATAGCATTCTTTTTCTTTCAGTGAAGCTTAAAAGTCCTAACTTAAATTGCCTCTAACTAAGGGGTTGAAGAAGCTTTAGCTCATAATATAATTACATTTATTTTGTACCCAATCATCGGGGTATGTAATGAAAGAATACAAAACATCTCCCAAATTTTAAAGTACGATTATATTGTTAGTATTTTATTTAATTTTACGTGTTTATATTATAATATACAATGATTTTTCAATTTTCAATTTTGTATCATTTTCTATTTATAGAAATGGAATTAAAATTATAATATTGAAATAATGAATAAAATAAAATAAATTTATTTAAAATTTAGTACATAGTAGAGTAACTTATTTTTATTTTTATTTTAAAATATAATTTCTCTTCTACTACGATTTTATAACAGAAATTTATTTTAATTTGAAATTCGTTAAACTCTAAGTTATATTTAACTTTTTTTTCTTCTTTTCACAAAATTACATTTACATTCTAATATCAAATAATTGATTATTTTGTAAAATAGATACCCAACTTATGTAGGATAGAATGATTTTCTAACTCAAAATAACTCAAAATATATGATAAATATCTATTCATTTCTTAACATTTAATTATATTTAATTTATAATATAAAAAAAATTAAATATACTAATTAGGTGGTCATGGATTGGATTTTTCAAAATCCAATCTATACCCAATCCAGATTGGATTTAAAATCCATATCTAGATCAAATTTAAATGAATCTTTTTTAAATTCATTTAAAGTGGATTAAATTTAGATTCAATCCATTTTGTTAATTAGATTAAATCCACTTTGTCAATTACATTAAATCCATTTTGATATGGACACATATTAACTTGGCTCGAACCGGGCCTAAGCCGACTCAACTTGGACGCGGACGCGGATGCAGACAACTCGACATCAGCTCGAGCCCAGACGACTCAACATCGGCCCGTGCCCGGACAACTCGACACCGGCCCGGGCCCGGACAACTCGACACCAGCCCGGGTCCGGACAACTCGACATTGGCGCAGGCCTGGATGATTCGACATCAGCTTGAGCCCGTTCGACTTGACATCGATCCGGACTCGAGAGACTCGACATGACCCGGGCTCAATCGACTCGACATAGACCCAGGCCCGCTCCACTCGACATCGACCCGACCCGTTTAGCTCGACATTGGCTCCGATCCGCTCGGCTCAACATCGACCCGGGCCCAATCGACTCAACATCAGCCCAGGCCTGAATGATTCAACAAGGGCCCGGGCACAGACAACTCAACATCAACCCGGGTAAAGCGACTCAACATCGGCCCAGACGACTCGACAATGGCCCGGGCCTGGATGATTCAATATCGACCCGAACCCGTTTGACTCGACATTGGCCCACGCCTGGATGATTCAACATCTGCCCAAGCCCGTTTGACTCGACATCGACCCGGGCACGGGAGACTCAACATTGACCCCGGTCCTTTCGACTCAACATCGTCCTGGGCCTGGGAGACTCGACATTGGCCCAGGCCCAATCGACTCGACATCGACCCAGACCTACTCCACTCGACATCAGCCCGGGCCCGGGAGACTCGACATTGGCCCAGGCTTGTTCGGCTCGACATTGACCCGGGTCCGTTCAACTTGACATCGACCCAGGCTTGCTCGGCTCGACATTTGCCTGGCCCATTCGGCTCGACATTGGCGCGGACCCGACGACTTGACATCAACCCGACTTGCTTGACTCTATCGGCCCGGGCCAGCTCAGCTCGACAACGACCTGGGCACGCTTGGCTCGAAATCGACTCGGACCCGCTCAGCTCGATATGGGCCCGAGATTGCTCGGTTACACATCGGCCCCGGTACGTTCGACTCGACATCAGCTGGATTGTCTTAGCTTAACTTAGATCGAGCCAAGTCAAAATCCATCCCAAAGTGCAATTTGGATAATCCAAAAATGTATCCAATTTATATCTAATTCATATCCAATTAAATTGATAGGATTTAAAATCCAAAAAATATGAATTTGGATTTGAAATAAATCCATTTAAATGGATTAAAACTAATATGGATATGGATAGATATAGATTGGATTTTGTAATTTAGATTTTTTTCCACCCTTAATACTAATTGATAAAAAAATTATCACATTTTAAACTACTCACAAATTTTTACTCAATTTTTTTTTCACTTTCAATATTTTTAAACAATTTCATTTTCTATTTTACTTTTCTTCTTTCATTTTTTTACTTTCTTCTCACTCTCTTACCCAAGGTAACATCGCCGAGACCTACGACAACTGCTCTAGAGAAATAATTTCTAATACATAAGTTATCAACAAATTCTCTAACAATTTAGGGTGAGATTTATTTTCACAAGTTGCCATAGTACAAGTAAATGGCTCTACCAACATAGATATAATCCGATTGCAAAGTAATGTAACAAAAGAAAATGATGGTTTATTATTATCAAGACCTGGAAAGAATAATGGTTCTACCAACATAAATATACAGATAACTTATTTTGGATATAGTCATAACACATTGAATGCATTACCATATGAAGAAATTTCTTCGATTTTTTTTTTCTTTTGCCATACCCGTAGGGTTTCCCAAGGCACGCCATTATGTTTGCCTTATTACTGTAGCTCCCCAACTGGTGCCTCATTGAGCCACAAGAAATGAATGAAGTCGTATAATTTTGCACTCACACTGACCTACTTATGATAAAAATAAAATAAAATAAAATAAAAAATCAATCACGATGAAAACAACACCAAAATTGTGAGTCAGGTATAACTTTTTGACCTTATATGGGGTTGGGTTAAGCCTCCTCATGTGGTCAGGTCGCATTATCTCTAGTTGCTTGATGCACCCCTCTCTAATGTCTCTCAGAGCTGGTAAAGTATCTTTCTTTTTATCTTCAAAAAAGAATTAGCAAGATGGTAAAGAAAAGAAAAAACTGAATATATGAATTGTAGATAAATGCCGGTAAGCACTTTATATATTTCAGAGTGCGACCTAGTTTTCAGATGACAAATAACCATTTCATTCAGGAACTCATAAAATAATACATTTTGCAACCATAAGATTTACTGATGGAACGATATCTTCCTTTTCTTAGTTTAAATGGGTAATGAAGGTTAGTGTGGCAGCTTCAAAAGCTACAATACACTAGGTTAATAACGAATCATGGGATTGTCCTTAGAAACGATGTAATCTTATACAAACAAGATAGATTTAGTTTATGTATGGATAAATTTTTCCATAAATACTTATAGAAAAGAAAAAGAACAAAGAAATTTTTTTCCATAAGCTAAAATTAATTTATAAATAAATTAAATTGTAGAAGCTCTTTTATACTAGCTTCATATTTTTTTTATAAGCATACTAGCTTAGATTCATATTAAAAAATTATTTTTAACTCATGCATAAACTTAATTTAGCTTGTAGAAACCTTAGTTTTATTTTTCTTTCTCTTTTTTCTCTCATAAGTGCTTGTGTTGAAATTTACTCAAACTGACTCTTGTAATACTATAAACTGATCTCCATGATTATTAATAACTAGTTCTATTCTCACCTGAACTGCCAGGCCAGTAACACCTCAGAAGCTCTTCAACTTGCTGTGGCACCACGTATGCTCTCTTGGATTCTTGAAAGGGATGACGGCACAGGATTCTTTCTCCCACCTATAAATAAAAGATAATAAAATAATTGTTAGGCCTTATTTTTATACTAGCAAAACCAACTTGCTTGGAAGCAAGACTGACAAACCAAGATGCTGGAACTTTACAATCTAAAAGCAATATGAGATAATGGTGCCAAGTCGGTCCATTATTTGGATTTATACTATGAAAAAGGATGAAGAACAGCAATTGAATATGGCATAATTTTCAGAACAGTAGTATAGGAGGTTCTATCAAAAGTTGCCTCTATATTACTAAGTGCGCATTCCGTTTTTCATCCAATCCACCCACAACGAAACCCATATGACTGGTTTAGGCACTTCATCAGTGTGCTGAAAACAGTCACTTCAATGCTTAGTTAATACAAATAAACAATTAAATGCTTAAACCAAAGAATGACTGTTTTTTTCTGACTTGAGACTAATACTCCAAGGCGACAGTCCTAAAAAAGAAATCTCATTGACCAGAATCCCAACTTGACATGTGGTGAAAACATACATAATAGCCATTACTGACAAGTAACATTAACAACACCCACTGGGGGAGGGTGCAGAACATTGAAATAATACCTTTGGAGGGGGCTCATTTTCTCCGGTCATTATGTCAACCAGGGGATAACCTTCTTTCCCATACAACCTATAGCATCGCTTCTTACATGGAATAGAGACCTAAATACAGATAAAGAAACGGAAAATTAAAGAATAAATATCAATCAGACGATTACACTATCATGTCCAGTTTAGAATGATCAAACCTTTGACACATCTTCAGAAAGTTTGATACGAGGTTGATTATTTATTTCAACCAGCTTGAAAACAACACCTAATGCAGCTTGAGCGTAACACGTAACCAGATAGGTACCAATTCCAAAGGCATCAACCTCATGACCCTGTTGAGAAAATGCCATACAATAAAATAGAAACTACATAACCTTCACGTAAATTTACATTTTTGTCAAGATCAATATAAAGTTTTAGAGTTTTCATTTTAAACCTCAACACACACCCACAGAAAATGAATATGTTCTATAACAACGAGAAGAAAAATCTATTAATAATTTCTATTCAATAAATTAGCAGTACCGTATTGGCATTGGTCACTGTCATATTTATGACATTAAGATTCCCTGATTATGGCCTTTTTGAATTTGAGCTGGGCCTAAAGCGAAATGCTGATTGTCGTTTCAAAGAGTGGCTTGGTAGCCACTTTACCCCAACGAAGGAGGCAGATAAGATAATTTAAAGTATTCCTACGCTCTGACAGTTTTAAACATCTTTTTATTTATCAAGTTTTTATAAAACTTTGATTATAAATCCTCAATATCAGCGATGGCTACCTCTTCAATAAACAGCTGCATGGTCCTATGATTAAATAACTTCAGTTGGTTTATATTAACCATAGTTTATAGATTTTTTGGTAACATTTTTGTAGATTAAGATTGTGACTTCAGTTAGTAAAGTTATGTAAGTACTTCTGTTCTCAGTTACTCAATAATTAATGTCATCCCAATCATGGTAGGAAACCATGTTGCGTGTGTATCCCACAAAACTGCAATTTTGAAGGCAAAACTTACCAAAAATATAACATTTTTTAGGGGCACCCATATCAGTGAACAAAAACAAAGTTTCGTATTCCTCGCGTTTCTTAAAAATTACTAAATTACATAACTAAACTACCCATTTTTCAATCATTTTTTAGAAGGGGAAATATTATAATAACTATCCAACCATGTTACTAACTCAAAATTTGAAGATCCAATTTTATATAGCAGGAGAAATTATTAACACCACCAAAGCTTATAATAACTATCCAACCATGTTACTAACTCAAAATTTGAAGATCCAATTTTATATAGCAGGAGAAATTATTAACACCACCAAAGCCAAGCCTTGATATATAGATGTAAATAAATGTGTGAGAAATTTGCAATGAAAATTTGTATAAAGTATAAACCAACAAATCATGTGCAATAGCTATAAAAGAATTTTATGCAACACTGAAATTACTCAATGTGAACACACCTACGCCGAGCAGCAAACGCAGACACTGCTCAATTGTTAGACTGATTGTGAATCAATATTTCAGAAATAACAAGTTCCAGTTTGCATTGACTAATTACCTGTTTGTTTAAAGCATCTAGGGTTTCCTCATTAAGGTCATTACTTGCAGTGATTGCTAGCTTCCCAAATTCAGGCACTCCAAATTCCTTCTCAATAGAGCAAAAGAACTTTCTGACCTCACAAGACAAATATGCAAGGTCACCAGAGTCCAATCGAATACCAACTGCTTTGTATCTGCACGGTACATCATGAAGGCTCAGCCATGAATGGAAATTATATGATTCTTTGGAAATGATAGCTTTTTCTAAGGGGATGAACACGACTAAGAGACTAGTTCAAGCCAAAAGTATGACTCCCTTCGTTCCTTTTTGTCTTTTAAGGTTCTTTTGCAGGAACTAAGAAATATAATAAATTTTCTTGATCCTAATAAAATAGTTGCACAGTTTTCTATTTTACTCCTTTCTCTCTCAATCTAACACAATAAATCCATGTGTAAATTATTTAAAAATTATTGTAAGGGTTAAGGGTAAATACAATAAATAAATGTTATTCAAATTCTAAAAAGGAACATTCCAGAATTAAGACAGATAAAAAAGAACAGAGGGAGTATAATTTATTGGTTATAGAACAGGATGCAAGAAAGAAGAGATACTGCAGTAAATTAACAACAGGCTCAAATTGAAAATAACATTATAACATACAGATAATCTAACATTATTTGCCAACAGGAGAGAAAAAAATTTAATACAAGAAAAACCACACAGAAAAAGGTTTATCAACGAACAAGATATTTGCAACAATATACACCACAGTCTGCATATAGAAATTATGTAACAGAAAAAACAGGACAATTTTCTAATAACTGAGGAAACATTATACATAAGCACGCCCATGTAATAACATTTTCAGGAAAATTTTGCAGTAATGCTAAAAAATATCCAACCAACTACAACTTCGAGTTTAGATATTGCTTCCAATACATCCCCAATCAACATCCCAATGAGGATTTCCATTACATCCATTACTTCTAGTACTAGCCACTGGTGGCTACTATTGCTATTAATTCCTCCCATAACATCTATGCAATACTACCACATAATATCATTCTTCATTCATTTGAAAAAGAAAACAAAAACTTTGAATCCCTACCAACTAAGAAACAACAGAGACGAGGGAACAATAACTACAAAAGAAATTCATTTTAGTGTAAACCTTAGGGATACAACTGGATATAATAATAACATGAAATAATTCCTGACATACCCTAGATCATTGAGAGCTAATGCAACTGCACAGAAGTTAGGAACTCCACTTCTCATCACCTGTCAACCAAGGCAAATGTAATGATCCGTAGAAATAGCTGAACTCATTTAAAAAAATACAGAATGAACCCATAAAAAAGCAACCTCGTCATTTGATATAAAGACATATGACATAATAACCAATATAACAGTTTGCACATTTGCAAAGCTTAACAAACTTTCAATGCTAGCATATACAATAAAATGATAGGCAGGCGGAAGTTGGAGGGCAATGTGTGTTGCAATATTGAAGAGTAAAATAGGTATCACATCACTTATGCACCTTAGGTATGATTTGCAACACAAGTCACCCAGCCAGTACTTTGTACCTCTGTTGCATAAGAACAATCCATTCAGTAGAGTTATACTCACTTTATTTGAAAACTGAAGGCACACTGACCAGTGATCAGTTTCTCTTGAGTATTGAGAACAAACTACCCACCCATCCTCACATCTGTTAAGCAAATAACTAATATAACTCTTAATATATAAGGAGATAACTCATGTATGTGGTATATGTGCTCATGCAGCTTTGTCCTTGATTAATTTGCAACTTAAGTTTATACATAGCCTTGGAGAAATGGGAAATAGGGGGTACCTACAATACCTACACAGATTTATAAGCACACAATAATTCACTCATCTTCCCAGTTACGTAAATCACCTATCACTTGTGTCTCAAAGTCAAATTGACAAAAGATCGCATAACTGATTCATTTTTAGTTTGTATTTCCATTTTTATTCTTAATCACAGCATCTTCATAAAAAAAACCAGAACTAGTTCATAAGACATAAATGAGGGATAAAAATATTTACCCACAATCATTGGACATTTCTAGGCAAAATGATGCCAAGATTATATATAATGGTTTTTTAAGAAGTACAAAATCAGTATACTTACATCATATGTATCTACAAGGGCAAGAAAATTATCCGGAAATGCCAATGCATATGATGTGAATGCTGCCAACTCGCTTTGATTGGTCTCACCAAAAACACCATTTGATAACTGCAGAGAGGGAACGCATAAGTATATTCACTGGTAAATCCATCTTTGGTTTAGTAAGAGTGCAAGAGCTAAACATACAACAGAGTGATGGCTTACAGCATTGGCATGGAATTTTTACTCAATTCTTTTTTTCAGAAAGTGGGGAAAAGATTAGCACACATGAAAATCACGACCTAAAATACCTATATCATATTAGGAGGAATGATTATATTTTAGTTATATTATACGTATTCAATAAAATTCTATTGTCTTATTTTTCTGGTTATCCAGGCTATATGATTATATTCCAACTTCATATGAAAAATTTAAAAGTGTAAAATATGTTTTCCTGTGTAGAATGTTCATTGAAGGATCAAAACACTTCATAATTCATGTGTAGGTCCGTCAATCACATAAAACAATATCATGTGTAGGTCCCAAAGCTTAACTTGATAGGATGACAGGATTCTGGGAATGCTTTCTATTAACATGTGTCACACACCAACTAATGGTAAAAACTTTTTCGACTTAAAACATGAATCCACCCAAAACCTTGTGCGGAGACTGAACACACCATGCTCCCCCATAGACAAAAACCCACCCAAAATTAGAAACAGGAGGTAGTACACAACTATAGCAGAAAAACAACATTAATGACGTAAATGTTTGTATCATGGTACCTGAATTTTGCTCAGCCATGTTTGAACCACAATAACAAAATCATCACATGTACTTGAACCATCTTTTCTGCGAAGTGACTTGTCTGTAATCTCGTCAAGGTTCTGCACAAATGTACACAAAAAAAGTAAGCAAAGGAAATATAACAGAGAGTGCCTCAATTGATTTAAGCCATATAAATTACAATAAACAATCAGCATAAATCACATAAAGGCGGCTAGAAATAACAAGCCAGATTTTGGACTGAAGCTCCGAATTTATAAAAAAAAAAAAGGATCTACTACTCACAGGTTCAGGAAACAACTACGGGGTAAGGCAGCAACAACTACTATCCCTATATCCCCAGGCAGGGAGTCTTTTGTGCACTTGGCAACTGCTTTTTAAGGGGACCTACCTTAGTGTTTCATAGTTTTATTTGGTCAGTCAAAAACTCAAACTTTGAATGCGGTCTGGTCTGACTGCATATTATTTGGAAAAATGAATAGGACAAAATTTTCATATGATCTCTCTGAGTTCTCCAATTGTAATTGTCACACTCCAATCTTGATCCATAGTGTAAGTATTTTATCTTCCTAGACCTACATTTTTGTAATCTCCAATGAGGTTCATAAATGTGTATGAACAAATTGCAATGATTTTAATTGTTATGACTTACATATTACCACTGAACTACACAGCAGTGCCTCTTAACTAATCATTGTATTCTTCCAGGACAAATTTCCAACTATCTTTGTTATAACAAACGATCAAATTCAATTTAGTGCCTTTAGACATGTTGAAAGGAAAGATTAAACAAAAACTCTATTCTTTATCTATATAGGGAATATGTATTATATTTTACAAATGACAAGCATACTTATTGGAAATTGTTTACACAATCATTAACCAAATATGTAACAAAATTCAGTAAATTGGTTACACACCATGTAAGAACTAACGAAGGCATGGGAATGAGTACCACGAAGGGGTATCCCAAATAACTTTCCAGCTGCAACATTGCTATTGAAACACATGAAAAAGGCAGGTTATGACCGAACCAAGCATAGCAAAGTCAGAAACAAAAAATCACCAAAACAAAACAAATTTTTCCCTGATCATTCAATTCGAGCACACTACCCCAAAATCTATATGTACAGGAATATAATATGAAACCTCGCTGACTTCAAGTGCTTAAAATCTCATATCTTATCATTTTGTGCAAATAAAGTTTGGCTTGATCAAATTAAATTGCAGGTAAATAACTTCACTTATCATATATAAGTAGGTACAAGGGAGCTTGTGCAGGCCACTTGAACAGATTTGGCTCTATTGTACCCTAAACTTTTGGTCAGTGATCATGAATTTACCAAAGTCATTTGAACCATGCTAAAAACAGCTAGCACATGGGAAACATTTAGTTTAGATCCAATTACAATGTACAAAAACTAACAGACCATGTCACCAAAACCATCCCTTTCCACCAAAATCAACAGCAAACAAAGTATCTTTGCTGTGATATATTACAAAATAACCCAATTTGAAACATATTTAATTAACACTAACAATAACACTCTAGATAAAATTGGCATTGTGAAGACTTTAGTCTGCCAAACCTCAAGCATGATATCTGTTCAAGTGTACCCACCATGCTAGAACTAAATTGCTTAATTGATAATACCTTGTTGCATCAAATCCACCAATATAGCAGTACTTTGATGCTCCTACTCCACCATCAGGCCCCTAAATTAAAAAAAAAAAAGAATCTCTTTTAATGAATATTAAAGAAGGTAAGTTTTCCAAAAAATTTACTAATTAAAAAACTACGTAACCTGAGCCCTTCGCAATCCAAACTCTAGAAGAGTTTTGGATTTTCCAGCAACATGACGATGCCTTGCAGCATTGGTAGAAACTAATGATGCATAATTAATTAGATTCACAAAAGGTGTTTCCAGCAATTGAACAACCTGAATAATATGAGTCAATTTAATTAAGAAATTGGTCATCTTTGAAAGCAGATCAATATTAAAATAGGGTAGTTAAAGGTGGGCAAGTACTCACAGCAATTGGGCCTTCAACTCTCATCAGGGGAACCTTGGGAAAAACAACTGTTCCCTCGGGAATAGCATACACCTCAACATCAGAGCAGTCAACTCCTCTAAGATAGTCAAAGAACCCATCCTAGATTTAATTGATTATTATTAACAAGTCAGAATATTTTGAAGTGAAAATCTAAATAAAACTGCCAGCAGCTTTAAACTTTCCACAGAATCAAAGCACATCCAACTACCGGCCATATTATTTCAGATTTCATGGCCCAATTCTGTTTTTAAAAAAGAAACAAAAACCCTCAACTCTTTCTATCCTTTTGATATCCTAAAGTTAGTTTCCAGCATATCTAGTTGAAAGTTCCGACACAGTAGACATTAACGATAAAATTTCTGCTTTTATTGAAAATAACGTTACGCCTAAACTCACAGTAGACGGAAACTTCAATCTTTACACTTAAACCATCCTATTAACAACCATAACAAAACGAGAAAGTTACAGCTATAACAAGTATCATAATTTACTTTACCTCACAAGAGGAAGATAAACTTTGCCTGACAAAATCAATCTCCTCCTCGATGAGCTTGAAATTAGCTATGAACCTAATGCACTCTTCCAAACCAGCGAAGACGGTATACTCCCCACCGAACGGATTCTTCCTAAAATACAAATCGAACCTGAAAGCAAACACGATCCAATCTTTTCACAAACACAAACACACATGCATTCCAACATTAAAACACTGATCAAAAAGCCGAAAAGAATAACCACTACGCAGCCACAGATAAATCAAACAGTAATCCCAACGGAAGACAAAGAAAGCGCTCAATACAGCAAAAGCACAGAACCGCAACTATTATTCGCAGTTTCTCTTGCACTTCGTCTGCAACGAAACGCAAACGCAAACAAAGAACAAGGAATACTGACACAGCACGTTCTTGATGTTTGCCAGCTTTCCAGTACGCGTAAGCCATAGTGAATTGATAGAGATCCGTGAGCAGAGGCGTAACCATCGGGTTCGTAGGTCCAGCTATGCCGCCACTGGAAGGCTTCTTGCTCGCTCCGTTCTCCTTCGCCTCCATTAGGGTTCTGGCGCGCGCACTCTCTGCTGTGAGTATTAGTCCTTGTGTGGTCTCTGTTTTTACTATTTGCTGTCTTGAGTAGCGTTGCGTTGTTTTAATTTATCACCTCGCGCGCGTTCTATTTATATAGTTGGTTCTGATGCAAGCGTGAACGTCACGCACGAAAAGGGACCTGCGGCGGCGAACAGAGGAGAGAGAAAGTGGCATATTTTTTCCGGAAAATTATACTTAGATCATCTTATACTTATACAATTCTTGATAATGAATTTAAAAATAAATATATATATATAATAAAAAATAAATTTAAAATTAAATAATATAAAAAGATACTAAAATAATAGTATTAGAAATTATAATTTAATTGTATAAAAATAATTAGTGGTATAAAAAATGTGGATTTTTCAACCTATCTTTACTCATATTTTCTTACAACAATACTCTAACCAAGTCTTTAGTCCTTCCTTAGTCCTAAGCCCAGAGCAGTGTTTGAACATTGAAGTACGATGAACGAACCAAAAAGAGAGAAAGATTCAAACGACAGAGAGACAGAAGCAGGTTGGTTAGTTGTTGTATATTCTCGAGGCCAAGTGCAGTGTTCATTGCACTGGCAAAAGCCAAAAAGAGGTTAAAAACTTTCTACAAAATATATAAATTTAATCACCAGTTTAGAAAAATTGTAACCTGTTCCGATCAGTGCCAAAAGTAATTTACTTTATCAACAACATTAACAATGCTTTTAATATTATAAAAAGTATATGAATTAATGCATATAATACTTTTTATTCTTACAATAAAGTCAACTTTATTAGTCATTTTGTTAATGAAGTGAAATCTTTAATGTTTGTAATATAAGATTAAAGATCACACTTAAAACAAGTTTTCCTCTTGTAGTGGTGTTTCTTAAGGAAATTTTTTGTTGTCTTATCTTTTACATCAATTATATGATCATATTAAATCATGATTTTATTATAAGTGGATTTATATTAGAAATAAAATATAATTAAATTTGGTTTTGTCTTTGAGTAATTATCAATTGATTTTTCAATAATAACTTATTCATAAAATATATGAATGTATCAGACGTAATGAGTTTTAGAAATTTGAAATATGAGTAATTTATATTTTAAGTAAATAATTAGTTTGAATTGATTTTTTTTTTTATGAAAGTGAAGTAATTTAAAGATATTTCTATTGACTCTAATATACTTTGTCATAATACTCGAGTTTAAAGTAAGTCATTAAAGTGCTAATTTATGATGTTGAATTATTTTGTAGAAAAAAGTTGTTTGAATTTATGAAGTAATGACCAAATTTGTAATGCAACATTGAATGATTTTAACTAGGGATTTTTGTGGAATCCAAAATAAAAAGACTAAAGACTTGTACTAAAATATTATCATATTTCTAAAAAAATATGTATATCTTGTTCACTTTTTTATGTGCCTAATTTTTTATTTAAATATGTCTATGATATCTTTTTCCGTCAATAATCTAAATTCCTCTTTCGTAGCATTCATTCTTTAGTTGAAAATGAAGTCTTTAACATTAGGAATGAATACTTTGGTGAGGAAAGTTAGAATGATTCTTTTATATACATAGGAAATTATTTAAGTGGAGTACTATTAAAAGGAAAAGGTATAGATAAGTTGATATAACTAGTGGAGTAGACATAGGAAATGAAGTAAATCATTATGCTTCCAAGTTTATATATGGATTAGTTATTTAATATATTTTTTTCTTGACATTTTTGTATTTGAGTTCTTAAAAGTTGATATGGTTGTCGTCGATAAATAATAAGTCAATAATAAGATATACAAAAGATTGTACATTAATGGTGATGATTTCACTTTTATTTGAGTATTTTTATTTAAAAATCTAGATTTCTTTCTTCATTTTAGTGACTTTAAGTGTCAAATGTTAACCATTTTGAGTGTTAGGTCGAGTCAACTTCACCCAAATAGTTAAATTTTTTGTTTTCTATTTTTTTTTTTTCATCAATTGATTACTACTCCCACAA
>Ga0123342_1000878_pt1 | contig 49797 bp, 24 predicted proteins | sample Turbeawhitnodule_FD_89960 | JGI IMG/M metagenome (GOLD analysis project Ga0123342, IMG submission 89960) | Root nodule microbial communities of legume samples collected from Mexico - Turtle bean Mexico white nodule | ecosystem: Host-associated > Plants > Roots > Nodule | place: Mexico: Nepantla...
CTGGCGTGGAGGGAGCTGGTGGTTTTATAGAGTGCTGATATGGTGTGCTGTGGAGGTTTTCGTGGTCTTCTATAAGGGTTAAGTTTGGTTCTGTCTTAGGTGGTGAGTGAGGGTCTTTTGTGGCGTTTTTTGTCTGTTGGGGTAAATGGGTAAACCATAAATTTGAGGTTGGCTCTTTTATGTCTAGCAGAATCTGTTTAACTTATGCATACAGTCTAGACTTTAAGGTCTGATGTATACGGGTTGGGACACCCCTAAAGTGTCTGTTTTAATTTTTATTAATTCGTTGCTGATAAAAAAAAAGTTGTATACCTAAGATTCAACGACCAAGGTATTCCAGAATATAGGAGCATGCTAGGTGAAAATTGGTTGCATGCATTTAATTGAATTTCTCTTTACACACAAAGCAATGAATCCTACAAATGTTTAGATATATACTACTAGTGGGACAAATTTGTTAAAAAAAGTATTTTTTTAAATAATTTATCATGAATCATATAGAGAGTTTAACTACATGCCATAGTCGTACAAAATAATGGCATATTACCGACAGAAAATTCTACCAATTTTCTTCTGTTTAAAATTAAGGATAAAACAATTATTAAACTACCTGTAGTATCTTTTTCATTTAATTTGAAATTTTTGGTGAACGCACTACAAGGAAATTTGATCATTTGCGTAATTAAGGTCTTCAATTTTCATCTCAGTTGTAATAGTACGCATAAAAAGGAGGTTTGGTGAGAGTACTGTGCAATAATTTATCAGTCTCATGAAGAAATGTGTAAAATTAATACAAATTAGATTAAGTATTGTAGAACGCTACGCTCGATGCTCAGGAGTTAGGACATCGGTACCAGTGTGTAGCAGGTCAGTTTGGTGGTCTAGTCAAGATAATGGCCACATAGGTGGACTCCCAAAGATACGTGTGTTAAAACTCGTGTAGATGAAAGGCCTGATCAGCGAAAGTGCATGTGGTGTGTATAGTATATTCGGGGTCTAGCACGAGTCAATACCCACTAGAGACGCCTAGGCCCAAGAGCGCTAGGGTTTCCAGGAGAAAGCTGCATGCATGATACGTAAAGATAAGAGTGCCTACAGTGACAGATGGGTCCCATAATGCTGGTACATTAGTTGGTACCCTGACGGGCATGCTGTTAAGATTATGCACTCCAAGGAGAAAGATTTTGTTTGTTATACTAAGATTATGTAACGACGTAACAGAATGTCTTCCCATCGAACCTATTTTCACTCAAGATAAGGTTCTCGTGAGGAGAAAGTTGTTACAACAAGGTAACCTAAAGTAGTCTATAAAAGGGATTCGTGATCCCTGATAAAGGTACACGTTTCTAAGAGTGAAACTACTTGCTTATTTACTCATTGTTTCTATAAGCCTTGTACTGACTTGATCGTCGGTGTGCAATCAACAGGTAGGGTCTCCTTTGTTTCAATGGAGTTGCGTTCCAACACCCAAAGGAAAGAGCAAATTCCAGTAGAGGCAGACGGAGTCACAACCTGTTTTCAGAATCAACCGATAACCAGGTCAACCGACAAAAACAAGTATAGTGGTATAATATAAAAAAAAATGTTATTTTAAAATTAACATTAAACATCTAAAATAATATTATTGAGATTTATATGTATTATATTCCATAAATGCTAATGAATGCAAAAAGGGTCATATTATATTTTATTAAGGTGTTATGAACAAGAAAGAAATTATTTTTTAAATGTGTGTAAAAATCAATGTGACGGATATTAACACGGCTACTATAAGTTTTATCAATATATATATTAATACTTTTGTAGTATGTGACTTTGCCGATTGTTTTGAGTCCAATGACCAGAATTGAGTAACAAAGATGGCGACAACTTCGTTTAGAAATTTGATAGTTGTAAGATGTTCTTTTAGTGGTTTGTGTAAAAATCTCGTTATCGTTGTTTTATATATATATATATATATATATATATAACATTAAATCTTAGGAACACTTTTTGACTAGAGAGAATATCACATTTATGAAAACAAGATTTTTTTTATCATTATTTATGTTAAAAATAACTTTAAATTTAATTTAATCTTACAATATTAATTTATAACATATATTTTTAATGTTGAAATTTGCAAATATAGAACTATAAAATTGATGATCAGATAATAACTTTGTAGTGATAACTGAATAAAATCAATAATCTTTTGTTATAGTAAACTATATAAGACTTTGATAACATATTAAAAAATAACTTTAAATCTAATTTAATTTTATAAAATTGATTTATAAAATAAGATTTGCATTAAGTTATAATTAATTATACTATGAAATGTTGAATGTGAAATTTTCAACTTTTTAGTTGTCCAAATTCCAAACTTAAGACACATAGATATCAAGGTTTAACTGAGTTGTATTTGTTACCTTCATTGTTGAAAGAGATTGAGAAGAAAAAGGAAAGACATAGAGACAGTGATGCAGTGGGTGTCTGATTTCAAAAAGCTGTGTTGGTTGAAGTGGGGTCACACTATTTAAGCATTTGTTTCTAATATTTGTGCCTTCTCCTCCAAGGGCTCACAACAAAGCCTTGCATTTTGTGTGATGTTCCAAAATAACACAACCATATGCATTGGGCTGGGGTGTTTGTGGCCCTCCAAACTTTTCAAATTCCGTATATATATATGAAAATTAAATTAGGAAATTTTTTTTTTATATAAAGCGCGTTATTTCACTAAAAAAAATCATGAAATAGAAACTAATTTTTAGAAATAAAAAATAGTTAGTTATAAATTAGTTTTTATTATTATTAAATAGTTTCTAATTTGGTACCTAACTAGCTACTGATAGAGATCCCACATCGACTAGAGATTAGAGTATTTCTTTGTATATAAGTGAGTGCAAACCTTACTTTATTGATTTGGTTTTATGGGGTTGAGTAGAAGCTAATTAAATACCAATTTAGAAATTATTTTATAATAATAGAAACTAATTTAGAAATCAATTTTTTTTTAGTTTCTAAACCAAGTTTTATGGGGTTTCTATTTCATGATTTTCTTGTGGGGTTTAGTTTTAATAAATAGTAAAACATAAAATAAAATATAATAAAAAAATTAAGATTTTTTATTATTTCTCTTATATTTATTATGAATAGAAAAAGTAACTAAAATACACACTCTTCTACTCATTTCTCATATTTTGTTTCATTTTTAAAGAAAAAAATAGATATGAATCATACTCATTTCTCATATATTTTGTTTCATTTTTAGAGAATAAATAAATAAATCTCTCTCGTCCACTTGACAGGTTTCCTAATATAGTATATCTAATCTTACACTTTTGTATGAAAAATTCTTTTAGAAACATAAAATGAAATTTTAATAAAAAAACTGACTAATTTATCATAGATTTTTCTTTTTGTTATTTACATCTCTTAGTATTTAATTAGATTTTTATAGTTTATTTTTCAGTAGTGAAGTTTAAAATTTCAACTTCACTATTTTATATTTTATCCTCTTAACCATCCATATTTAAAAAGCTTACCAAACATACTTGAATTGTGTCATTATTTGATAAGAACGTCAATTACATTCTACTTTATTGATTGCTTAATTCGACTTATTTTAACACTTTTTGCTTCTATATTGCATCAGAAAAATCATTTTTTCTCAATAAAGATTATTAAAATAAGATTACGAAATAGAATTGGATATGAATTTCTTGCCGACAATATAGTTATTTATATTGAAAAAGGAAATAACTGAAAATTTTACCTCTAATTCAATTATTAATAACTTCAAGAATTTAAAAAAGGGAAAATAATCATTGAGATGTATGTGATTTTTTTTTATAGTTATAAGTATATTACATTATATACTCTTTTAAGTGTATGTTTGTTTGCATTAGGTGATTTATTTTGTGGGTTCCGCCACGAGTGTTTTGGTTAGGTATTTATGAAAGTATGTCTAGAGAGGGAAACTAAAGGTTATGTTTATGTTTTTCTTTTATAACAATAACAATTAAATAAATAAATGCGAACTACTTTAAGGGTGGTTCAACCCTTATACAAAGAAGGCGAAAGGCGTTATCCGTACTAGTAGTCTAAGAAACGTCTCAAGCAACCAGACTCATACATTCCAAAGGTACCAGACACCAATTGGAAAAGGGAAACGGAGCAGAACGCGATTTTGTAAAAACCCAAGTCCAAACCTTTAATTGGACCAAAAACGCACACTTCGGACGCATCAGTCACATCCCTGTTGAAGATAATATTGTTCCTGTGATTCCAAATCTCCCCCACCACTCCTACCCAGATAGATCTTCACACACCATTAATTGACTCAGAAACCGGATTCATCCTAAGGTTATGTCTATGTATAAGGATTGGACTATTCCTTAAGTGGTATATATATATTTATTTATTATTGCTGATAAAAAAATATTAAATTATATACTATTTTTGTTGCATTAGTGATAATATATATATATATATATAAATAGAGTAAATTATTTTGAATCCTCTGAAATTATTGCTGAAAACCAAGTATGTGTGTGTCTCTTTCCCTGGACACTTTTGGTGTTGAAATATTGATAAATATGATAAATGCAGAAGAGTTTGTAGGAAGTTGAAGACCACAGGTTTATACATCACATTCTCTATAGCTGTCATGTCGTATTGTTTATTTTGTGGGAAAGGTTGGTTGGTGTGTCAAATTATTTTATGCTACACCATGTTTGCTCTTACCCCATGCTGTTGTCAAGGGATAGTTTCTCAAACAAAATCATATTTATCATAATGACTTCAAATAATAATAATTTATTTTAAATCCTCTACCCTTAATTATTAAACAAATTGATATTATAGCATGAGAGCTAATGTTTGAGAAGGACATGAGCAAAATGCTAAGGAATTACATGTGAAACTGCACACTATTACCAACGTAAATTGTCTTATTTTAAGTATCCTCACCTTGTTGCTGCAACTTCTGCATTTATTATTGTTTTCTAGTTTGATGCCATTTCTGACTCCTCCTTCTTTAATTAAGTAAAACAATATATAATTATTCTTACAAGAAAGGATCAGTGAAAAGAGTGATATTTTTAACAAGCTCAGTTTGATATTTTAAGAATTATTTGTCGAATTGTTGATTAATTATAAAAAAATATTTTTAATACAGACAGTTTAAAGTTTTACACAAAATATATTTTAACTTTTATAAAATGAATATTATGATTCGAGATACAAATATATATTTTATAATATATGTAAATCTCATTTCTAAAAAAAATTATAAATAATTTTGTGAAGTTGAATTAGATTTTTTTTTTTTCTTGAAATGATAAGAGTGTCATTTAAAATTTATTTGTTATTTGTTGCACCGATCCACCACGCATGAGTTATAAAATTTCAGAGTGTTGACTAAAGTTCACTTAAGAGAAAAAGATTTAGTTTTATTTCTTACAATTAAATTTGTTCCTCACAATTGTAAAACTATTGGTTTAATCCTTATAAAATAAAAAATAATATAATTTCACTTTGTGTAAAATGTATTCCATTTAGGTTTAGTCCCTCCTGAATTCACTATTTTGTCCCTACAAAATTACTCTAAAAATAGATAAATAACATTTTTTTAAGGATATAAACCTCTTTTAGAGATATAAAACATTAATAGATACTAGGAAATAAAAACACAAATGAGGGGTTCAAAAATAATATCCTTTTTTTGTTCTTTATACACTCCATACTCTTCTTCCTATATCCCCATAAATATATGTAACAAACAAAAATACACTGTTAAATTTTGACACATCCCAAAATGTATTAAAAAAAACACTTAGATTAAACATTTCAGATAACTTGTAAAGGGACAAGTGATATTTAAAAATGGATAATCAAAAACAGTGTAAAACAAATTGCGGTTATACGTTTCAAAACCATAAAAATAAAACCATTACATAGTTTTGGATAAAACATTCCAAAACAATATTTTCATTATTTTAAATATATTTAAAAACAGCTCTAATTAAAAAAATGTGGAGGAAGTATAAGAAAAACATGAGTGCAATAGGGGGGGAAAAATCGTATTAAATTGTTTGGGTTAAGTTAGGTGGCTCATCTCCTTTTCTTGAGGAAAAGAAAACAAGAAATGAGTAAAAAGTTGGTAAAAGATGTGATTGATATAGTAGAATAAATTTATTTGCACATTTAAAAAATAATTTTGATAATAAATTTTAAAGATTTGATATGGTAAAAAGTAGAAGGAAGAGAAAAGGAAAGAAAGGAAAGGGATCGAATCCAAGTACAGATAATTAAATGGAAGGCAATGTTAAACTACAGAGAGAAGTTGAAGAAGCAGAAATGGGAAAGAAAGTAGTAACTAAGAGGTGAAGAAGAGTGAGAAAGAGGTAATGTATTGTCTTTATGGTCACTTCCAGAGCTTGAGGAACTTGTCATGACTGGCAGAAGCAACCAAACCATTTACAGTTGAAACAGCCAAGGCAGTAATAAGACCATCATGAGCAGATAGAGTCATTGTCTTGTTCTCACTCATGTTCCACAGCTCCAATGACTGCACAACATTATTATTTTACTATCTGTAAGATCTCAACATTACAACACTAACTAAAGCAAGAGAAATGAAGACTTGCCTGGTAACAGCCAATGGCAAGCAGTGAAGGGTATGTTGGGTGGAAAACACATGCATGAAACTTACTGCCATTACAGCTAAGTTCATGCACACATTCCCCTTCACTCCCTGATCCAAGACTCCACACCTTCACAGAGTCCTCACTCACAGATGCCAGCAACTCCCCAGAAGGGTCCCAGCACACACAGTCCACCGTTTTTGTGTGTCCCTACAACCATAGTGCAGCATTCCAACAAACAAAATTAAAGAAAGCCATTTTACAGCCTCAAGCAATAGCTTCAGTCTTGGTTTGAGAGATCAATTCATGTTGTTCTGGAAACACTTTATTATTAACAATACTTTATAATTATTATTATAAAAATCACACTTCACGTTTTACTAAGTGTATCATGTGCAGCTCATAGTTATTAGTTTAAATTCTCCCTCTATTTGTGTATGTACTTATGCAGGTTATTTAGGGCAATTTTGTTTGACACACTGCCTCCGAATTTCAGATAATAAACACAAGATACGGACTCTGACTCCAGTAAAACTGCAACCTGTTGTTGAAAGAATTTATTTTATGCCTACAAGAAGAAACTCAAGAAAAAAATGGCATGCAAACCAACCTTTAATGAAAATCGGCACGCTTGTGTCTCTACATCAAATATAGACACAATATTCTCTGCTGCTGCAGCGAGGTACCTCCCTAGACGAGGCTGAAATCTCATCTGAGTGGTGCCACCCTAATGAGCAAGAAAAATGTTAGTTAGCAGACTGAAATGAATGCATCATCGCTGAAGTGCACAAGCTACAAAAATGAGATTCTTTTATCAAAAAATGGAGCAGCACAGTGCTACAAAGCATATATTATGCATGACCCTGCGAAGGTTGGACCTACATTGTGGAACGTGGTATGAGAAAGGCATTTAAAATATGCTAATAATGATTCACATTTTCTACCTTCCAGACTCTAGCACAGCTGCCATTGTTTATGCTCCAGTATCGTATCTCCCCGTCACCGTCACATGAGCAGATGAGGTCATCTTTATTTGGATGAAAATCTAGGGACATAACAGTTGTAGAATGTCCCGTGAAGGTGCGAAGAGAATAACCAGGCTGCATGGTAATTATATATCCAGCTAAATCAGAATACTAACAAGAAATGCGCAAAATCGTCAACTTCTAGTTCTAGACAAAGGCAAACAAATTATCTGAGACCGCAATCATTAACATCCCAGCAAATAAATAGTCCCAATGTACTCGTCAAAATTCAGTAGAAGAAAACCTTTTTTCCAAGCCTTACACAACTCCATAGGAGAAACATTGATTTAACAGCAAAAAAAGTAAGCACAACATTTAGAACATTAGAAATCAAGGCGGAATTCAACATTCATATTGAAGCAATACAATCTCTATAACTATTCGTTAGAAACACTAAATATTACCCGCAATATGAATACCTAAAGCTTCTTAGGCACTATTGCACCACATTATTCAATCTCTATAACTATTCGTTAGAAACACTAAATATTACCCGCAATATGAATACCTAAAGCTTCTTAGGCACTATTGCACCACATTATTCACCTTCACCGCAAACGAATAAATATAACATTTACGTACAAAAGTCTTTCAACAAACTTTTTCATTGGAACTCGGAATGAACCTTAACAATACAGAATAGTAAAACCACATGGAGGAACTTCAACAAAAAAACAAAACTGCACTAAAATAATATATCTTAAAGCAAAATACATTTTAATCTGAAAACTCAGTTGGGTAATAGTTGTGTACTTGTTTATAATTTCATCATCTATCTCACTATGCGCGGATTTTCAGTTAAAGTGGTTATCTACAAATCTTTTAACTTTGTGGTGTGCCACACTTCAAGTTGAGGCAAATATTAAAATTGTCATGTGCATTGTAGTCAAGTTACTTCAAACCCACAAAAATATATATAAACAATTTCTCTAGAGTTTTAAACTATTAAAGTAAAACAGGTAACAAATCAACTAACATTGTCAACATCCCAAACCCTGACAGTTCTGTCAAATGATGATGTTGCAAGACGAGGCATGCTTGGACTGAAACGGACATCAGTAATCAAAGATGAATGTTCTTCAAGAGTAGCTCTCTGTTTAAGAGTGTCCGTATACCATAAAACGGCCTGCAGTACAAAGCAATCAGGAGGTAAAGGCCATATTAATCCATATCAAAACAGAATAAAAGGAAAAATATTGTTCTTAATTTTGTTTTTCAATTCAAGATCACTGCATATTTCAGAAAGTTGATTGAACAAAGAATCTAAATAAATATTATTATCGAGACTAAAGCTGCCACTAACCTTTTTGTCATGCCCACCACTAGCAAGTAATTTCCCATCAGATGAGAAATGGCAACACGCAACTTTACTTGTGCTTGCCCGTACAGAATTTACATCAGAAAATGTGAAGCCTGAAAACAGAACAAACTCATGCCCTTAGTGTCTGATTTGTATGTCATTTCCTCTTTATGCTTATGTACGTCAAGGAATTAAAAAGCAAGTAGTAACAACCACAAGATGCACATATAATAGATAACAAAGCAAGCCCATTTTAATTATATAACCAACAATTTGCTTATTTATCGACAAAAAAAAAGGAATTGCACACATTCATCATAAATATCGTAAAGAATATTGAGGCATCAAGAAATTTGAATTGCTATTTAAAAATTGTACTTCACTGTATTTCACCATAGAATGACACATATCTATACTATACAAAGAAAAGACTGCAAACTTTCACACTGGAGTGAGGGAAATTCAGACATACACTTTGAGAAACTCTTTTGCAAGGATGATGCCAGAATATTTATTGATCAATGTAAAATGGTGTTTACTGCACCTTTGCTTACATCCATACAACGGCCAACAGTATCTCTAGGGTCTGTATCATCATGGGACAAAAAAGACTCAACATTTTCATCTAGAGATCCATCCTCCACAAAGCGATCCACATCAGCCTGCAATTCAAGATCCTTATCATCCCACTGCCAAAATGGAATGACAATGAGTCTACATGCAAGGAATTCCATAATTCCTTCCATCAATTTAGCCAGAGAAAGCCACTTACCAACTGGTTAGAAGGTGATGTAAGGGTTCCAGAACCATCAGTACCAAACATCATTAGAGGCTTTGAAGAACTGCCACTATTGGGCAAGGCAGGCATTGATATCACATCTCCAGGCGTATGGGTTGAGGGAGTTGAGGGTGCTGAACTTGGTGATGGACCTGTCGTATTTGCGGTGCCTGTACTATTGGCAGGACCTGATGAAGATCCAGGCTGCTTTCTCTTTCTCCCAATTTGGTTTTTTGAAACCTTAAAGTGCAATCAAATAACCATGTTAGGAACCTATTTATTACTTGTTGTATGGTACAGAAATCAGATGTTGTCAAATTCAGGGACAGAAGTTTACACTCATGTGATTTTAATAGAAAATAATTTTCAAAATCTCATTGCAAGACATTGTCATTTGTTGTATATATATAGTCAACGGTTTCAAACAAACTAGTAGTTGATGTGTTGGAAGTTCTACATTGCTAATGCAGAAAAAATATAGCCACTCACGTCTATTGACGTTTCTATAAATGGATCATCATATACTCATTTCTATTAACGTTTATATAAATGTATCAATCATCATATCTCTGTCCAGAAGAATTCAAAGAACAACAGAAGTAAAATCCTTTTCCAATTACACAGTTCTAGAAATCTTGAGATTTTGGAGATCATACTTTGTAACACTGAAATTTAAAACCAGTGAATAAATGAAAAACGAAACCAATTGTGTACTTCAGAAATTCGCTAGACATTTTTAGTACAAAATTATCACTCTTTTACAAGTCAGAAGAAATATATTGCATGTTGCCCAATGATTTCATAAGGAATTAGCACCCCAATAAACAACGTACTGCTTGAACATGTATGTGTATCAACAACTGTAAAAAGGACTGACCTGGTCATTTCCTCTAAATGAGTTTGACAAGCTACCATCCACAGTGACACTGCCACCACCTCCCCCTACTTTATCCTGCTGATGCATGCTATGATTAGAAGTCTGAGATTGCTGGTTTGAAAGAGCATGTTGTTGAAGCTGCTGCTGCTGCTGCTGTGCATTGGTACTTGACTGTTGTTGATGTTGCTGCTGTAACTGAGCCAGTTTCACCTATACATAAAAATAAAAACTTACAGTAGATACAAACCATGGAAAAATAGAAACTTACAGTAGACACAAACCATGGAACTTGTGGTAAATATACAATATTTATAAATAAAACAGTTTAATGAAATACATAAGAGCCATACTGAAAATGGAAAACAAGTTAAAAGAGAACTAACACCTTCATTAGCATATCTGTGTCTCCACGAGGAAAAGGAGGGCCACCACCTTGAAGAGGGGATCCGACATTAGATACCACATCACCAACAGGATTTGAAAGACCGTCCTTGTTTAGACCAATACCCCTACTGCTCAATAGCATTCTTAGTCTTCTACTTTCTTCAGTGGCAGATGGTGACGCCAAACTTTGTTGTGCTAGCATAAGCTGTTGCTGATGCTGTGGTGTCAACATTTGGAGTTGATGAAAAGGCTGAGGAGCCTGCATGAAAGGTTTTTGTTGCTGGAGTAGACCAGTGCGCAGTTGTTCCAAACCCTATAAAAATAATGCTAATAGTGAAACCTGATAACTGAACTGCTGGAAAGACTACAGCACACAACAATTTTGAAGGATATATATCTTATTATGAATATGATATCACATTTAATAGGACATAATATACCTTCACCAGGATAAGTAATATTAATTCAAATAACAACAAATTAAAAAGATTACTCACTGTGAGTGGCCACCCTCTCAAAGTCAAATTATTGTTACCTTGATTTGATCCTGTCACCAGAAAATATCTTGTTTATTCCATTTATGTGCATGAATAGTAACAAAGAATCATAAAGAAATTAACAGTAAATCACGAAATATCCTCAGCCAACCATGAATAAATTGCACTGGGAAAAAAATTAAAATTCTATCAATTTGAAGCAAAACGGTTTCAAAATAATACAAATCAGTTACTGCAGGAAAAAAAATCATGGGAAAATACCAGGCATTCCCATCAATGATCCTTCAGGACCAGCAGCTCTGGGAGTTAAAACAGGACTGATCTCGCCCTTTATATCCTGATTCCAAGAGGCAAGTCAGAGAAAAACAGCTCGTAAGAAATATAAGAATTAATGAAGTCCTCTAAGAACAAAATTGTACCAGAGTAGACCCTGGTAATTGCTGAGTACGTGTTTGAACTTGTGGAGACATCCCCCCAGCAGCACCATGCAAAACTTGCCTGAAATCAAGAAATTTGGTACTAGCAAAGTCAACACCCATAACTTTTTTTAACAGGGAATGAACATTGATTCTTCAAAACCACGAGCAGACAGTCCAGAAAACTAAAAGGTAAAAGGATAATCTTTTTGTTTTGCATTAACAAAGAAAGCTTCAAGTCACAGAATTTCATATCAAACTTAAATTATCTATGCTACAGAGACTAATAAAGTACAAACAACCTTCAGTCTACAAAAAGACTTGAAATAATAGGCACTAAAAGTGAAATTTTAAACATGATACCCAGAAGGCTGGCCAGGAGCTGCAGCTGACTTTAATATCGATGCATGATTTGGGTCCAAAAGTTGGCCCATGTTCTCACCAAATCTTTGCTGTATAATATACCAAAAGAAAACTATGAACATTGGCGTCATAATAACAGCATTTTTATCTTAAATTTAGATTAACATCTCCCAACCTTCATTGCTGCATCATCCAAAGAGTCCCTTTGAAGGGGAAGTTTTAATCTTTCCTCATACATCTTTGTTGCTAGTGCATTTGCAGTTCCAGGGTTTCCAACTAATCCATTTGCACTACCATTTAAAAGATGAGCCCTATCCCTGCTTTGTTGTGGTTGGGACTGTTGTTGTTGTGATTGTTGTTGATGTTGTTGTTGTTGTTGCTGTTGCTGCTGTTGCTGTTGTTGCTGCTGCTGCTGCTGTTGCTGCTGCTGCTGAGCTCTCTGCAAAAGAAGATGTTGCATCTGCATGTGTTGTTGTTGTTGCTGATGCTGCGACTGCTGGGATTGTGGTTGTTGCTGTTGTTGTTGCTCCCTTGCCTTTATTAATTGTGTCTGCAAAGAGAGTTTCAAAGACCATTAACTTAAAGCAGGACTAGTATTTTCTCTTAAGTTAAGAAACTCTCAAGTAGAATTGCAGATCCAAGTACACCATTTCATGAGGGCAGTGTGGATAATAGATTATTAGCTACGGAAACCTAAATTAGTTTCCCAAACTGAAATGTTTGGGTTCTTATAACTCAGCTAAAACAATAGTCAATAATTTCTAACAAAGCATTTGATGGAACCAACTCATGAAATATTAAAAGGGGTCTGGAAATGAAAAGAAAATGTGAGTTCTAAACTCAAATCAGAGAAACGTAATTAATCAGAAGTAAGTGAAATTATCACAGGTCGAAACACCTCATAGACCACGAGGCTCATTAAGTACACAAATAATCCGACACAGACAACACAAAGAAGTATTAAATCATATTGCTAGACATATCAACCTGGAATGGAACTAAACAATAAGCAAATTTCAACAATGATTCAACAAAAAATTACTCTAAAGAAAGGTTCCTGACTTTCCTCATATAGTATACTTTAAACTATAAAGAGGAAAAGGAACAGAAAACCAAATCAACCATTCATTAAGAGATGCAATTACAATAGTTAGCTTGAGAGACTGAAAAGTTGAACCTAACGGAATGCATAAACTTCCTTTATGAAATACTAGTGTCACTTCTTCAACTGACAACAACATTCAACCAAAAATATAAATATGTTACAATACTGTTTTTTCTCAATTTTTAGTACCCTCACCCTACTTAAAATCTAGCACCACAGAAGGTTGCATAATGTGAAACCAATGAAAATTGTTCCCAACCAACCTCAATATAAGATGCAGCAACCTCTGAGTGCTTCTCGTTGGTCCTTGCAATAAAGATATCCCAGAAAACCGACCACCACTCGAACAGAAAACCTCCCGGGGCATCAATAGCTGCAACCCCCATTGCCATCCCACAACATGCACAGACACACAAACAACAAAAATCAATAAATAAAATGAAGAAATCCAAAAAACGGCAATTAACTCCAACTTCTTTCTTTGACAAAAGAGTAGAGTTTTGAGACATCTCACCAACAGGGTCCGAGGATACTTTCCCTTCAGCTTGAAAAGCCTGAGCAGAAGCCTTCAAATCCCTCTTGACAAGATAATCATGGATGTAAACATCTAACCTGAAACCTCAAAGTGCAATAACGGCAACATCAGCCAAGTGAACAGCGAGAATGAAAGATTTCATTATCTTCACATTCACCACATCAAAAAACACCCAACACACAATCATGTGACCCACCGCACAAAAATCAGCACCAAAACCAGCAACTTCCAATAAACCCCACAGAACTTGCTGAAAAGTACAAACCCTAGGCCACCCAGAAAGAAAAATTGGAACTTTCGAAGACATGAAATACAATACACAAGTCCAGTTCTTGAAAAAAACCCAGAACCCCAAATGAAGAATTGAGCAGGAAGCACAAAATCCATATTGCAAAATTGATAAAAGGAGAGAAACATAAAACAAAAATTACATCTTGTCAGCTTCCCAGTTAGTCTGAGACATGGCTGTAGAAGCAGAAGGTGAGAGAGTTGAGATAGAAATATGTTGAAGAGCAAGTGAGGAGTGAGCTGGGAGCTGTGAAACGCAGAAGGAAGTGGTGAAAGAGTTGAATTTTGTTGGTAGAGCTAAGTGAGAAACATAGGACAAAAATCGAAGAGAGAGTTGAATAGATAGATGGACAGAGAAAGAAGAGGCAAAAGAGCGCAAAGAAGAAGAAAATCCAAACAAAGAACAAACACCTCTAGATTTTTGGAATTTAATAAATTTAATTTTTTAATTAAAGCATGATAATTATGTATTATATTATTTCTCCACTCAGGAATGAAAATTGCAGTTGGATTGGATGAAATAAGTATCTAAGAAGAAGAAAATATTCACTAAGAACAAATTTTAAAATATATTGAATAAAACAAAAGTTAGTTATGTTTAAATTACAGGGATAAAAAATACTTATATAAAATTATAATTATTAATTTTAAGATTCAATGCTAGTCGAAGAATCGAAAATGAAGCAATTATTATAGTGAAAAAATAATTCTTTATACGGCTATAAAATATTTATTATATCAAAAAAATTCTATTTGAAAATATCCGTGTGTTTACTCTTTTTAGATACCGGTAATACATAAAAATAAAATAAAAAGTAACCATTGTGACAAAATAATTAATATTAAATTTAAGTAAAATAATTTTAATGGTTAATGAGTAATTATATTATTTAAAGTAATTAGTCTCTCTTCTTATTACAATTTCCATGATAATTATGAATATACTTGTTTTAAAATTTATGCGTTTTCCACGCATAAAGAAAAAGAGAGGGAACTGTATCATTGTTAATTATTACAGATTGTGACGGTGCTAATAAAAAATTATATTTATCCACAATTATAAAACTTTAAAAATTAAACAACGACACAGCAGAATCTATCACACCTTGGCCATGATGCTTTCTCACAAATGAGATAGGGTTCTTATCAAAATCAATTATACACCAAAATTAATTAATGAAAGATAATGAATCAAATTATAACATTACATTTTTTTTTCTTTTAAATTGTCATTGTGTAAAAATAACATTTATTGAATTTCTTTTAACTTTTTAGATAGTTTGGTGACTTAAAGAAAGATGATGAATTGTAGTTTTTATTTTATTTTATCCATAATGTTTTATTTTTTTTTAAAAATGTCTTCTTTTCTATGCCACGTTTTCAATATGGTGTGTATTAGAGGCATGATATCCACCACACACGTACACTACAAAAATGACCCTTTGGTGTCCAAAAGCTGCATAAGTCAAAAGTTGGGTACCAAAAACCCACAAGATTATTGGGCTGATGTTTTTTATTATTTAATTTGTTGCGTTTTTACATTCTGCACCCCAAAAAATTAAACATCACCTATATAATCTAAAATTCTATTTTATTTTTTAAAATTATATCATCAAATGTACAATTAAAATACAAAAGATATATTTTATAATATTTTGAAATAGATCTTTTATATTTTAAATTATATATTCTGAAATAAATAAATAAATTAAATTGTACACTTCTTAAATAAATAAATAAATTGAATTGTACACTTCTGAAATACATTATTTTTGGAATGTTTTAAATATATCTATATTTTATTTGAACGAACTTCAAACGTAATTAATTTATTTTAAAAATTATATTTAATTTTAAAATAAAAAAATTATTTAATAAAAAAAATTAATAAGAATAATATTTACCAAAAAGTAAATATTATATAATGATGATAATATCACATATAATAAAAAAATCTACAATCATTCTTGTTGTCTGCCCCATATAACGCGTCTTATAGGTGACACTCTTAACTAACTACAATCTAAAATGATGATAAGCTCACCAACAAGAAGATGTAAACTGTTGGTATTGATATAAGTGATTTATCAACTGTATTATAACCAACTTTACACAATGAAAATAATCTAATGTTAAAACCATAATTTCAACTTGGAAATAAAGAATTTCAAACGTACTTAGCTTGTGTCTATGGAAGACTAAATTTAGTTTATCTTGATACTCATATTTCTAGAGTTGTTAAACTAGATCGATTCAAAATATAATTAAGTATTTCTTTTAATAATTTTAAGTTTATTAAAAAGAAATGAAAAAACTATGAGAAGTAGAACTATAAGTAGAAATGGGTACAAACAACACATTTAATACATCACAATATTTTCTAAAATAATTTATTTTTCTCTTTCCATCTTACCAAACACTTAATATCGATTTAATTTCTCTTTCATCCTTCCCATCCTCACAATAAACAGAACCTAAAAAAGTTACTTTATCAGTAAGCATGCTTAACAGAAATAAAATCCCTGGAATAAGTCACATTGAATAAAGCCAATAAGTAAATGGATACTTCAAATATTGGGTTGGGCATTCAGGAAAGTCCACGGGGCTTTTACTTGCAGCACTTCCATAATTACTACTGTATCCCTATAACTTTTGCAATACCTGCTTATTATTGTTACAAATTTTGGAAACATAAATTAGTTTAGGTTTGAAAACTAGATTCATGCTGCTGCTGGGAGTAATCACGGCGGTGGAGGCCGAGGAGTGACTCGCAGAAATGGCACCAGAGCTTTGAGACTAATCGGCGGTGACACGGATGGTGAATTCTGGAGGTGATGTTATTGAGTTTAGGACGCTATGTAGTAGATATACGAATATGGACACTGACACGACACGAACGTCCGTGAAGATACGTATAATTTTTACAATGTAGGACACGGGGACACAGATTTATATATTATATAATTATGAATTATATAAATTGACAATAAATATTTATGTGTACAAGTATGTTTAAGATTTTTGTAGGGATCAGGAAGATGTTTTTCATGACTGGTTCAAAAGATTTTGTTCCTTATTTTTATAATTATAATAAAAATTTATACAATAAATTTGATTTTTTAAAAAATATTGTATTTATCCTTTTTTTTAAATTGTGTTAAAACCGTGCTACAATTTTCAACAATCAAATAAATATTTTTTGAATTGAACACTTTACTAATAAATGTTTTACGAGTGTTGACATTAATACATATTTTCGACATGGACACACCATTTAAAAAAGTGTATGAGTCTCATAGTTAAGACGTCTTCGAATTGCTTCAACAAGGAACAAGTATAACGTGGCGGAGGTGCTCTCGAAGCAATATTGAAGATGCAAATAGCAATTATGAAGGTGCAGAAAGCAAAACTCAGTCAACTGCTTCCACAACCACGCTTTTATCGTCGCAGCTCTAACTTGTTTTTTATTATTTTTTCAAAAGCAAAATAATGTCTAAGTTCAATCTTCCATTATCCCATTCAATTTATCCTCTTAACTGTCTTGTTTATTACATATATATTTATTTTTTATTTAAATTTACTAAAAATTATAAAATATAAATACAACTGGTTACATTTAGAGTTAAAATCTCACCGCTTACTTTTTAATCCTTCATACTGAAAATTGCATCCAGTCACTCATACCTGATCATTTGTTCCCCTTTCAAAAATTGCATCCAGTTACTACTTCTTCACTCTTTCAAAAAAGATTATTATCCAATTTTATATAGAAATTTTTACATTTCACATTTTTTCTTACATTTACATTGTTGTTCTTACCACGGTTAAATAGCTTGAATTAGTTTAAGAATGAAAAAAAAAAACTTTTAACCACACTTGTAAATTATTATTATTATTATTAATTATACTTAGTTTAAGATATTATTTTGATGTTTCAAAATTATTAGTCAAGATTTATCAATGATTTATACTACTGTTATACACACTTAAAACTTATATAATTATAATATATTTATAAGACGATGTCAAATACTACATCTGATGTTTCTATATTTGCATTTGTGTCTGCTTGTGCACACAAAACAATAAGCACATGCAATGATAATTAAATTTCATTATAAGAAAGTATATATAAAAACATATTTGAATCAAAATATCACAATCCTTTAATCTCTTTCTATACCAACACACAACAACAATATACATCACACATAACATATCACACATTTATAAATCAATAATATATAAAAAAAAGTATAATATTAACTGATACCTTCCAGAAATAAAAAACTAACATCTGATCCAATGCAATAGTTAGATTTACAAGTAAATTAGATAATTAAGGCATCCAGATCAATTTAATATAACACAGACCGTGCTTTTACATATGTTATAAGAACTTTTCTTTCATCTTCCCACAATCATAGTCTGTAAGACACTGCAGACATTAGTGTGTTAACATCTACTGACTAAAAGGTTTTGCTGTCTGCATTCTTGTGCCAACTTGGTAGGCGACTTGCGACATTCATAAAGTATATGAAGATCATGTGAATGGGATGTTGCGAATGTCATGACCAAGCATGGCCTGGGTGTGCTTAATTAATCAACATTTTCACATTTCATTTGCAAGGTCTTAAAGGCAATCTTGTTGGTGTTTCTTTCCAAGAGGTTCTTCAAATATATGCCTTTTAAAAAACCCAACAAAGCACCTATAAAAAAACACTCTTTGTCGTAAATGTGAGTTGCATCATTATTCATGAAACATCATGTTGGTACTTCCAAATATATATATATATATATTATTATATACAGTTTGGATAATAATATACAGAGAGAAAGATGTGTGAGAGTGAGGTAGAGATGGATGCAACAAAAGGGTTGGACATTGTGAAACGTCTTTCTCTCTCTTTCTTCTGCTTTACCCAATAAGCCAGCTGCAACAAAAGCAACATGCTACTGAGATAAAAAGACCCCACAGAATCTGAATCATAGAGAAGTATTAATTCTCTTCATACATATACACACTTCCACATTGATATAAGGAGTGAGCTAGGTAGGTAGGGGACCCCTGACCTCATATCCTGTACCATCATCACCTCATCACTGCCCAAAACAAAACGCAACAGTTCTGCCTTTGGCATGTAACACACTCCAGTGAAGAACAAAAAGATGTACAATTACAAAACAGTATATAAACTGACAGAATATTGAAAAGTGTGTGGTAGGTATATGTACACGAGGGCCCGTTGCATGCAGAACAAGAGAGAATTTCTGTGTATCTTTGCATGGGGATATATAGATGAATGAATATTGGCACAGCATCACTCTTTCCCTCGATTCAGACCTGATTTCATGAGTACCTTACCTCTGCATGCCATGTCATGCCAATCTATACTTTGCTAAGATATACCTGGCCCTAGTTCTTCAACCTCTAACACTGGTATAGTACAGTAAGCTATGCCTATAACCTACTCATATTATTTGGAAAAAACAAATACATAAGGACACACATACCCCCTTCTGTGTACACACTCTCTACATATTGGTATATTGATAATGGGATATGCTTTTCTGAATATGTCACCATTGACTCACAAGATCAATTGTAGGTGATTTGGAATTATTCTGATTTTGTCATGTGGTTTTGATGCCTTTTATACTAACATGATAACATCTTTTTTTTTTCTATTTTGTTTTATTTATATATCACAAGTAATACATTTGAAAAAAATTGTTTATATAAATTGTAGTTAATATGACATTTTTAAATAAAATAAGGAAAGTGGAGTTTACTTTATTAAAAAAAGAGAAATGAATAATATTTTATTAAACTACAAGAAAATAATTTTTATTTCGAGCTAAGGGACATGTCAATATTATTTAATTAAAAGTGTAAGGGGGTGTCAATATTTGTTTTCAAATTTAATGGAGTGTGAATGCCATTTAGTATAATATTAGAAATGGCAAAAACAATTTCTTAAAAAAATTGTGGGAGCTATATAGGTTAGAATTTTTTTTTTCTTTCTAAAAAGTCCTGTATTTTAAATAATAACTTTGGAAAAAAATTGTATTCAAATAGAGTTTTATTTTTCTATGATACATAATGGAATGGTTTTAGTTTTTGATAATTTAATTGAGATAATAAACATATACATTATGTTTGGTAAAATTAGTTGAAAATGGAGATTCAAATAAGACTTAAAGTGTTTAGTGAAACTAAATAAGATGAAAGTTGTAAAATGACATATAGTAACATAATTATTTAATCAAATCTTAATTAATACAGGGTAATTATATGTTTTCAATAACTTTAAATTTTTATAATTTATTTTTTATATATAAATTCAAATTTAAATAACATTTGTGTAAAAGTTTATTCTTCATTATGATTTGAATTATTCATCATCTTCCAACAAAAGAATAAATAATTTAAACATTAATAAACAAGGGTAACATTAAATCAATACAAAAATTACCTAAAAACAATAATCCAAATAGGATAATTATAAACAAAATTGGACATTAATGTTTTATATTATTATTTTAAAAAGTAAAATAATAAAATGTAAACGCCATCAAACATTAGTGCGAGTAACTTATTCAAATATACTAAAAGAACTATTTCACCAAATACATATAAATTAATTTATCAAAATTTCATTTATAATTTAAATAAAATATGTTTCACAATAATCTTTTTATCACATTTAGTTATTTTTTATCAGCAAGTAAAAATTAAATAAATATTAATCACTGTAGTCCAACCCTTAAACAAAATATAACACAACAAAACTCACTAAACCCCTTCCAGATTATCAAAACCTTATATTACTACGAAAAAACAAACAACCTAACCAAATAAGAAACCTTAAAAAAAACAATCAAACACCTCAAACCCTTCCAACAAGAACGAAAGACTAAGAGAATCCAAGTCACTTAATCGAAAACATACATGTCAAATGATCAATGCACCACTCTTAATGAAAAAAGCGAACATAAACATATTTAGATGTTATCCAAGACAAACTTTTAGTCGGGTCAAAGTAAACATTTTCGAATGATAAATTACTCCACTATTGAAAATATGTTTCTTCCTTTGCTTGCATATCAATCTTGGTTATTGATAACATGAGTTCAAATTTTCTGTTAGATTTTTTGTGTTATTTTTTTAACGTGTCTTCAAATTAAATTGATTCTGATATATTATTTTTTGTATAATATATCTTAAAATATTAAATTCAATATATTTTAAAAGTACAATAGATAGACAACAACAAAATCTTAATTGAAAATTCAAGTTTTATTTTGTTTTCCTTTTAATTAAGAGATTTTTTTTATTTGACTGAGTAACTTTGTTTTAATAAAATAAATTTTTAAAAGAAAAAACAAAATAAAAGTTACTGATTATATTATTTCATTAAGAACAGAATTTCTTACAGAATACTTCCAAAATTAAATTTTCTATGATCATGTATTCATTATATGATACTAAATTATTTTGAGTGAATTTTTTTGAAATAAAAAAATTACACAATGTTTATTTAAAGAAACAATAAAATATTATTATTAAATAAATATTTTGTTGCCTTTTTATTTAAATTATACTTTCCAAATGACACGCACAAATTATAATCTTAAAAATAAAAAAAGTGGCAGGTATATTTTCATGTTCATATCATTTTAACAACAAACACATGAATAATAATATGTCCTCATAATAAGTTTTTTTTTTTTTTTAAGATAAGATGCCAAGAACTTATCAATTTCTTTTTCATATTTTTCATCAGTAGAAATTGATCCATTTTAATTCGATTTGTAAATATGCACATTCAAAATTCAATCAATATCAATGTTTTGCAAATTATTATCACTTTTATAATTGAAGGTGTTACTTTACCAATTTAGAAAAAACATTTTCCATAATTCTTAAAATGTTGGTCTCCAAATAACACAAAAAAAAGTGATAACTTATGGTGCAATATAATCAAGTATGCAACAGGATAACAATACAAAATGTTGTTAATTAAGATTCTAACAAATTTAAGGTTAAACTCAATCTCTATATATTGACCATCCATAAAAAATATATTGTCCAACTTGATTAACCAAACAATTTAAAATTTAAATACAAATTATTAATATTTAAAAAAAAATATTTTTACTAAGTCTCAAACGATAAATTAAGATTAGTCCAATGCGTACACGAATACAAATTTTAATTATCTTTAAAAATACTAAAAAATCACAGAGCATGAACTAAATAAAAATATATCTTTGATATTGAATGTGTCATAAACATAAAAAGGATGAAATAAACTTTGTTTGTGGATTGACAAAGGAATAATTATTTTTCTTTATCTAATTGCCTATAGTTTTGATATTATAGATTGTTTACTACTCGAGAATACGAATTAATGAAAAATAAGTCGGCACAAATGATTTTTGACAATTTAGGATCTAGAGGTTAGGTATGGAAACGTGGGTTAGCACGTCTTGCATAATCTCATATTCAAAATCGTCGGTTAGATGGATTCGTCTCGCATAAAACATATGAGTCAATTTTACTGGTTTGTCTTGTATATCGGCTTGTCCGCGTAAAAAATATTTTTTTTACAAAAAATTAATGAAAAATAAATTTTTAAATAAATTATTGAATAAATATATTTTTTTTATTAAGTTAATTTTTTTTATTATTTAGATGCATTAGGTAAATGATCTCACAAAATTATTCTTACAAGAGATGTATAGTAAAATATGGGTAAAAGAATTATAATGATATTTTGATTTTCAATAAAATTTGAATTTCAAATTGTTCTAACACTACAAGAAAAAATGGTTTTAACGGGGATTATTTTTACAATACTTAGGGTTAAAACCTATATTAAGTCATTTACACAGGGTTGCAATTTCTTCGCTGAACCATCCCTGGGAAACCTGTTCCCTAAGGGTTTTTAAACTTCAGGAAAAAACTTTTAGAACCTTTGTTAAATATCATGGGTTTAAGAACCTATATAAAATACTATGGGTTTTAAAACCTCCGTAAAATACCATGAGTTTCAAAATCTTCGTTAAATACTATGAGTTTCAAAACCTCCGTAAAATACCATGGGTTTCAAAACATCCATAGAATACCATGAGTTTCAAAATTTTCGTAATATAACACTACAAGAAAATCATGAAATAGAAACCAATTTTTAGAGACAAAATAATTAGTTGTGACTAAATTAGAGACCATTTTAGAGACTAAAAAGTTTTTGGTTTCTAAACTAGTTTCTTTTATTGTTAAATGGTTTCTAAATTGGTATCTAATTAACTACCAAAATTTTTGCTACCAATTTTTTTTTTTTAGTTTCATTTTTATTTCATGATTTTCTTGCAGTGTGACTTGTCGTTTGAAATAACCTTCAACCTCATTTTCCATCGTCTCTAACAATCCTTCTAATTTCTCTCTTCCACCGTAGAAACATTACTCTCCAGTACAGGCTCAATGGCCGCTGACGATAGTCCTAACAAGGAATCAGAATTCAGCTACACTTATGTTTATTATATCTAAGGAGAAGAAACACTAAATAAGTTATTATCTTCTTCTTACTTCAATTTTACTTCTTCCATCACCTTACTGCCCCAACATAGGTCACAAGCCACTGTTACCTAACTCGACAACCATTGATGTTATATATCCTAAATAATTGCATTATCTATCAGATGTGGGCTTCAAAGTCATGTGTGTTTTTGACTAAAGATTGCAAGAACATATTGTAAGGAGAAATTAACTTTATTATTTCTCATTTTCACAAAAAATTAATTATTAGATAAAATTTAAAATAAAGGCCTTAATTTAAAATATTTCAAAATTATGACAATTAAATATTAACAATTATAACTAAAACTAAAATTGCACATAAAATATAGGTACATCAAAAGCTAAAACAAAATAAGTCAGGATTTTTTAAGTATGAACTCATAACAAAAAAACTAGGAATTATATAAACCAACTACCATCAATCTTAAGAAATATACAAGTATTGTTGAAATATTTATTATTTAAGATTGGTTGTTGAAATACTTACTATCCAAGGTTATTCCGTTGAGTTTTTAAAATAAAATTTTAAAACTTTAGAAAACTTATTTGTAATGTAAAGTTACACTTTCAAAATTTTAGAGAATTTAGTTATAAAATATATTAAAACTATGTAGCTTTTAATTATTTATTTATAAATAGATTTAATTATATTTATTTATTGAAGTTTGAAAAAATTGGAGTGTTTTATTGAGGTTCTACAATAAATCTTTGTAATTTAACGAAGGTTAAAAAAACTTTTGTTATTTTGTTGAGGTTTTAAGATAAACCTTTGAAATTTAACGAAGGTTAAAAAAACCTGCTTTAGTTTGCTTATGTTTTAAAATAAACCTTTGAAATTTAACGAAGGTTAAAAAAATATATGTTATTTTAATGAGATTTTAGAATAAACCGTTGGAATTTAACGAAGGTTAAAAAAACCTCCATTATTTTGCTGAGATTTTAAAATAAACCTTTAAAATTTAACGAAAGTTGAAAAATTCTCAGTTATTTAGCCAAAGTTTTAGAATGACCTTTGGAACTTAACGAATGTTAAAAAATCTCTATTAATTAAATTAATTCCTATGGTTATATTAGCCTCCACTAAAATTTTTTTTTTAGTGTTATAAATTGACTAATAAAATATTTCATTAAATATATACATTTTTTTAAGGTAATATATGTAGACACATTATTACTATTCTAATATTTCTAATATTGAAAAATATAATAATATATTTAAATTTTATTGTAAACAACCATGAGTATTGAAACCTAAACCTAAACAATCTATGCATTTTAGAAAAACAAAAACACTCTTAACTATTAAAAAATTATTATCGAATTTCGTGAAGGTCTTATGAATTAGGGATTGATGGTTGTTTCTCCCTGCACCTCTATGTCTTTCTTCTTGCACCCCATACTTACAAAAATATTCAAATTAACCTTTGATATTTTTCGTTGAATATTTTTTCTTTAATTTTGAAATATGAACTTCAAAGACTTCTCGAGTTATAAAATTTGAAAGTTAAAATTTGGGTTTCAGATTGTATAATATTCCAAATTACACAATCCAAAATACAAAATTGTATTTGAGATTGTAGAATGAATGGACAATTTTATAAATTTTGAGAATATGAGGTTGCAAGAAGAAATTATATGGGTACAAAAATATTTTTCTAAAATTAAAATATGTTGGTTATGCGGGCTAGCTCGCCCTGCACTTGACTCGCGTGAGCTATGGGTTGAAATAAGTAGTATGCCCTGGATTTTTCGTTAACAATCTGCAGTCTTATTCACATGAGTTGCCCGACTTTGCCATCCGTACGAGAGTTCTCCTAGAGGATATCAGGGACTTAATAATGTTATTAATTGGTATTGCACTATAAAAGATCCATAAAACCATGATTAGAGGCATGTGAGCCTAATTAGACTACCTTAATATCAGAGAATGGTACAACCATTATGCTAAGATAAGAGGCAATGAAATTTGTGACTTTTAGTACATACACTTACTGAGACCGAAAACTTCTTTGAGTGTTGAACCTTTGTTGAGAGATTGAAAATCCAAAGACAAGATAAAAAATAAAAAATCCCATATAAAGAAATATTTAGTTATAAAAAAGAACAAATTATTGTTAAGAATAAAATAAAGTAATAAATTATAATAAGTTTTTTTCGACCTTGCAACATACAAATCTTAGGGATAAGGGAGTAAACACAACATGTAAGAAAGGAAAATGATGTCAGGTCTCAATACATGTTTTGGAACAATAGAACATAACACCACCTACACTCAAAAGACATGAAGCTAGCATCTGTTTCCAACAAAGAAAACAAGAAACAACCACCACTGAACACACATATTACACAAGCGAGAGAAATAATTCAACCACTAAATCTTTCTTTTCGTCCCTTTCTTTCCGGGTGTGTTTGAATTAGGGAGTGAATGAGTGAGGATTTGAGGAAGTAGATGTGTGAGGATGTGAGAAAAAAGTGTAAAGAAAGTGAGGTTGTTTGGATTGGTGTATGTTAGAGTGGATGTGCGAGGAATGTTTATTGGAATTTGTGAATGATGAGATGATTGTGAGAAAATTTTGATTTTTTTAAATGTGTAAAATGTAAGTTTACAAATTTACCCTTATCTTTAAAAATATTTGAATAATAAAATATGAAGTATTTTTGCGTAAATTTGAGTTAATTAAAATTTTGTAATTATTTTCAATATCATTGAATAATTAGTTTTTTAATAAAGCAAGAATTTCTTATAATTAAACATAAATTTTTTCATAAAAATAATAAATCTGTAAGTGACATGAGTATGATTGAAATTTTAATTTTTTTAATTAATGAAAACTTAAAATTACAATTTTTTTATATTAAAAAAAATAATTTATTTATTTATATAAGTAAAATAATTTTATTTATTATTAATAATAAATAATAATTATTAATAATATTATTAAATATTTGATATAAAAATAAAAATTATTAATATTACTATTATTTAATAATTTTATTTTATTTATATTTATTATCATTATTTTAAAAATATATTTTATTAATAATATAATTAAATATTTGTGTTAAATTTATGTAATAATTAATATTTATATTTAGATAATTTTAATATTATTTTATTTGTATTATATTATGTTATATATATTAACTTTAAAAAAAAGAGAGTAATATGTTACTATCATGCAAAGACAAAAAAATGAGGTTAAACACAATTGCTTATGTGACTTTATGCATATGAGGAGAAAGAGAAGTAGTATTCACCGTGATCCTTTGAACAGTACTTTCCTTGAACAAAGAGGTTCTACATAAAATTATAAGAGGAGAAAAATGAAAAAAATAAAATAAAAGTATATAAAATAAAATAATATAAAAAATTATTAATAATGAAATTGGTTGGAGCTTGTTAAGTCGTTATTATATGATTGAATTAGATTTTAATTTGATATTAATAAGGGTGGTAAACTATACAAATCTGTTTCCTCCCGTTATCCGCGATTTCCTCGTGAAGAATACATTCCTTGGGATTCGTAAAGCAAACCAAGTCTAACACGCAAGCAAGCATGCGCATAATATTTTAATTATATATGAAAGTGAATAATAATAAAATATTATGTTTTATTAATAAAATTTATTGATGTTAAAATATGATTACTGGAAGCAAAATATTGTAGTCTGGCACTGGCACCCAAGTCCTGTGATGTGAGAGTGAGTAGGACGTACGTAGGCACTATTACTGTTACTGTTATTGCTGCATCAATAATAATAAATAGGAGAGAGAGAATGTGTGATGCCACAATAATTAACACACCAACTCACTCACCCTTCTTCCACACCTGTCAACTCCTATCCTTTCATCCCATCCCACCATTTTTACAACAACTACAATAATAATTTATTCTTTTTTCTCGATTATGTAAAATTCATGATGATTATTAGTTAATAATGTAAATTAAATACTTCAAATAAAGTATGAAAAATAAGCTTTGTTGTCCTTTCTTTCAACAAAGGAGGCATTTCATTTACGGAACGGTTTAAAACCAAGGCAAAGTGATGAAAAGATTAGACACAAGAATGCTGGAAATACAAAATTGTACATACACAAAAAAATAAAATAAAATAAAAAACCTCTGTAAAGAGGAAAAAAAATCCAGAACAATTACAGGATTAGCCACGTCATCCTATGTACTCTTCAGCAGGATCATGTGGGAATTACGGTATGATTTGTCCTTAACGCTCATCCATTGATCAGCGATGTCTTCTCCAATCTTTACGGCGTCTGATGCAGTTCCAAGAAGACCTCTTCTCGTGAACCCCACTGTATACAATCCGTTCTCTCCCTTCCAACTCATTGGAAACGCCGTTTTCGGCATTCCGTCTTCTGTGAAACATTCACGGCTCTGCAGTTCCATATATTCTTCATTAGATACATTTTCGCAGTTTCAATTTAATAAAACATGTTTAGTGTAAAAAAACCAAACAGAGATTGTAAAATTAAATTTTGTTTCATCAGTAAAAAATGACATTTAATGTAGCAGTTGAAAATGGAGGTTTTAATGTAGAATCAAAAATTAGATTTATATAAATTGTGCAGTAGTTGTTTTAATGGAGAAGGAACAAATCAGATTGCTACAGTTTTTTCCGCTCGGAAGCGTTCTCCATTTCGAACGAGGGAAATGATTATTGGTGTGAGTGAGTAGTATACAAGAACTAACGCGATTTTTGATGATGGTTACACATGAAACGTCACTGGAATGAAAAGTTTCATATTTGTAAGGCGCAAACCCCAAAGTCATTTTATTCTCTCTTTCATATTTGCATGAAGAAAAGAACCCTTCTGTTGGTTTCTGCTGTGCATGTCCCAACTCCCAAACCACCGCTAACTGACTCAATAACTGCTAGTTTTCAAATATTTTTATTGCAAGTATTTGTGTTGTGGGTTTTTCACATGATCAGAAAATAGAAAAGTAAGAAAAAAACAAAGGAAGAGCCAGCATAAAAATTAGGTTGAAGAAAAGTAGTAGTTGATGATAAGCTAGATAGAGGTAAAAATCAACTCTTAGTTTCTTCTTACCTTAAGCCAAGTGGGCACGTTGCTCTTGTAACCCGTTGCTAATATTATAGCACTGAACTCCTTTTCTTGTCCATCCATAAACTTGGCACCGTTTCTTGTTATCTCCTTCACACCTTCCATCACCTGAAACAAACCCTAACCAAACTTAGCAAGAGATTCCATACATGGTAAAAAAGATTAGTTGCTTGCTTTTTCATGGATTACATTGTTATAATATAATCACATAGTCATGAATCAGAAAACAAAGCATGGTTATACAAACTGGTTTCAGTTAAATGCGCACGTACCTTTATGTTACCGGATCTTATTTGCGCTACTTGTCCAACATCTAGCACAGGGGTTTTACCGGTGATGAGTTTGAGCTCTATTGGCCCAGTTTTGGGCCTCCTTACGCCGTAGCGAGCAGTGTCACCTAACATTAACCTAGCCAACACCAATACCAACTTGTCCACTAACTTTACGGGAAGCCATTTCAATAGAGCCATCGCTATTCCAAACGTCGAAAAGCCAAACATCTCCCTAGGCAGCACATGTACCTGTACCATGAAATCATGTCAACAATGTGTCCGAATATGTCCCAATAATTAATATGTCTAAATATTCAGGTTTATCTTTATTATTCCATCTGGGATTAGCATTAAAAAACAATAATAATTAACAAAGTTTTAACGGCAAAGACTACGACATACAGTGAAGTGCGAATTCTGATAATAATTAAAGAACAGCGAGTAGTTACCAGAACTGAGAAAAACATGCATGGGAATTGGAAAAGAAGAAGTGTGTATATATATATATAGTGAGTTACTGACTGTGTTTCTGGCGACGATGTAAGGGCTGGCGTTGTGCCTGCAAAGATCCAAGCTAACTTCCATTCCTGAGTTGCCGCAACCAACGACCAAAACCCTCTTGTTTTTGTAATGAGAACCGGATTTATAGACGCTGGTGTGAAGAATGGGTCCGTGAAAGTTGTCGATGCCAAGAATTGAGGGAATGACAGGTTCGGCATTCTCGCCGGTAGCAACGACGAGCCACGGGGAAATGTACTGAAAATCGTTGGTTCTGACGACCCAGAACTGGGAAGCGGCGTCGAAGTGAGCGGTCTGAACGGACTGGTTGAAGCGGGGGCGGATGTTGAAGCGTGAAGCGTAGGAATGGAGGTAGGAGATGAACTGGTTCTTGGAGGGGTATTTTGGGAAATGGTGAGGGAAGGGCATGAAGGGTAGCTGGCAGAAGTGTTTGGGGAGGTGGAGTTTGAGACGGTCGTAGGTTCTGTGTTGCCAAAGGGAGGTTATGCAGTCAGTCCTCTCGAGAATGACGTAGGGTAGTCCGTGGTGGGAGAGACAGGCTGCAACGGCCAGCCCCGAGGGTCCTGCCCCTACGATTATAGGACCATGAACCCACACGCACTTTACTTCATCTCCCTCTCGCCCCTTGCAAGACTCCATCCAAGAAAATCGCAAGATACCCTTCAACAACAACTTCCAAGGAAAAACCCTCTCGCTTTGCTTTTCCTTTTCCTTTCTGCTTCTTCTGTGTTTCAATGACACGATGCAATTTGTGGGAATTTAAAGAGGGTGGCGTATAGTGGGAATGCTCAAGGAAGTGCGTCAGAGAGTGTGCCAGGAGGGGCTGCGTGCCTTTTAAATATGCATGGAAAGTAGCATTTCTTCCCACTTCTTTACTTTCCACACTCTAATTAACTTTAAAAACAAAAATTAACTCACAAATCAATTTACAATTTTTTTCTATTTTTGGTTTCTGCCTTTTTATTTTTCTCTGCATATCTAATACTATTGAGATCTATTTAATAAAAATAATCTATGTTGCTTTTTATTTTTATTTAGTAATTCAAGTAGAAAAAGTATAGCATTCCACTGCCCGGGGGGTCACTGGAGTTGGACTGCAATTGAGACGTGAAAGATTAGGAAAGGATACGAAAATCTTGATAAAGGATGAACGTACACTCTTTGTTTTTGGAGTTAAAGGAAGATACAAAAAATATAAACATAAATAAAAATAAATGTATTAAATAAAAAATATATAATCATTTTTTATATGTTCGAATACTTTTATTGCTGATAAAAAAAACTATAGAATATTTAAAAAAAAAAAATCTGTGTATTATTTAAGAATGACTTTTCTTCTCATGTAATTCGTTTTTTAGAATATGTAAATTTATAACAAAAAAAATTAAATTATGATATAAAGTACAACCAGTGATAATTTTTTTTAAATATTTAAAAAAAAATCAAATATACAAATAAGGTGAATGTGAAATACTTATTTTGAAAAAGAAAGGAAAAATTTTCAATTGAAAAATTAAAAGAATCTCTGGGAATTATTTATTCTAATATTATCGGATACTTTTTCAATATCTATAATTTGAAGAAGCAGAAAGAGAAAAAAATAAAATGTTAATATAGTTGATGACAGTGTATATACTAGAGAGAAATAAAGAGGTTAAGATAAACAAATAAAATATATTAATAAAGTGCTTGGCATATATAAGTGTAGTGCAAATATGATTACCTAATATAAAATAGTGACTACTAAATATTTTCTACTTATAGATGAGTTATCTATCACCCAATCTTATCCCACTACTGAAACCAAGGAACTGAGTGGTCTTAACTCTTTAGTCTTTACCATGATGAAGCACATTGCTACAAACAAAGAAAAGAAAGATTCTGATATTTCTCCCAAAGGGGAAAATAAAACCTTTTTTACTTTTCAATTATGTGTGTGTGAAGCCACCCTTACCAGTTACCATCATCCCAAGCTTTCAACAATCTATGCATGCATGGCTGCTGCCTCCTTCTCCGACCCTACTTCATCAACATCCCTTCCTTCTTCAATGCCACAAACCTTAATATCCGACCTATGCAATGAATTATACATTGCCATTGTTGTCTTCTGTTCCACACCCACAACCTCAACCACCTCACATTACTAAGCAAGGTTTTTAAACTGTGGTCACTAAATGATTTTGCCACAACCCTTGTCATTATGAAAAATTGTAGACGAATACCACTGATGTGGCTACAGTTATGATCACATTTCAGTCAACCAGAGCCTGAAAATCTCAAGGTTCCGATCAAAATCCATGGTCATGCAGAGCACATGGACTTTACACACAGGCCAAAATGTTCAAAAGCAAAGCCAAGACTCCATCGAATTCTCTATCTTCGTTTAAAATCCAAGGTGACGAGAAGAAGCAATACTTGGAAGTAGAATGCTACCTGCGCACGACGATATCGGGTTCTAAACAAATCTGGTGCCATTCACAGTGCTCATAAGTGTTCATTTTTCACTATGCATATATATGCCTTCTCTGCTTTTTTGTTACAGTACGTTTTATTTTTACCTACAAAATGTGCAATGCAAATGGCCAAAGTATTCCAAATTCCAACAAAATATGGACTTTCTTGCAAATAATACCAACAAATATTTCATTCTTTTCATTACCATATCCATGGCTTATAAATTTTGGGCAACGTTGTAGGAACCTAGATCTACATGATACTTTCACAAAGGTATGCAAAATGTTTTTATATATTTTTAATATAAATTAATCTTGTTTTTTTGTTTTCTTTTACTCTCTATTTAAACTTCTTATTTAAAAATATATATTTTCCTCTATTTATTTAATATTTTATCTCACACACTTTTTCCTTTTTCTGTTTTTCTTCGTCTCTCTAATAGTTCAACTTTTTTTAGAAATATTATAAACATAGAATTATCTATAAACCATCTTGAAAAATATTTTACATAGCAGAAGACACGAATAAATAAGTGGAAATGAATTTTATTTTGCAGTTTGTTTATTTTAAACTCATTGCTTCGTTCTAAATATATTATTAGACTGATATTCAAATCAATAAATTTTCTTATTTGTTACTTTTTTTAGATCGCAAAATTCCAAATATTTCAAATTTATAATAGTTTTTGTTGACAAGACAGCTTTTTAATTTTTGTGAAAATAAAATATTTATTTTTATAAATACATTTTATTATAGAATTTAATATTTTTATTCAATGACTTCTTAAATAGTGTCTATAAGATATTTGTTATAATAAAACTCCACACAATATATGTCCAACAAATTTGAGTGGGAGACAAAGAAAAAGAAACACAAAATGGGAAACATTTTGAAGTATTGAATTTTTCCTGATTAGCACTATATAAACAAAACAGTATTTTAATAAAAAAAATAAAAAATATCAAATATTAGAATTAATATGCAAGAATTTTCAATACCACCAAAAAGGGTATTGAAATGAAACAGAAAAGAAAAAGGAAGAAGAAAAAGGGTGCACCACGATGTTAAGAGCAATAAAACTTATCATTTTTTTTTCAAAAAAAATGTTTATAGAAATTTGTCAGAGAATTACAATTATTTTTTTCAGACACTATATTTTAGGATGCTAATGTAACTCCATTATAGGTGTAATAGTTTTTTATTTGTTGACTTCTTAAGGAATAATGTCTTTAAAACTCTTGTCAATAAGACTCAAATATTTCCCTAGACAAATATCAATGGAAGACAAAAGAAAAGCACAAAAAATGGGGAACATTGATTTGAAAATTCGTATCTTCACTACTTATGACAAAACAAAACATTAATTTCATCTAAAACTATTAATTTACGTAAAAAATAATTAGTACACTTAATAGGCTTAATGTTTTCCTTAAAATATAACTCAATTATTTTTTACAAACTAAACTTTGTTGCAATTATGTAATTTTAAGTAGAGATGCACAAATATTATAAGACACACACATATATAAAATTTGAAATTGAAGGAGAATGAAAATTTAAATAGGTTTTATGAATTTTGTTTGGAATATTTACGCGGGATATTTGATTGGGAGAATAAAGGTGTGTATATTATTATGTAAGTAGCAAGTTGTGAAGTTGGAGTTGACGTTTGTGGGTGAATAAAGATTGCGTTATAATAGAGCTTTTGATCCAACCAATAACATGTCTGCAGAGGAAGAAGCACCTATGAAACATAATCAAACTTGAATCAACGACGAAATGAAATCAACATACGTGACTTTCACTGAATATATTATAGTGTTTTGATACGGGATCTTCATAAACATGCATTTTAGATTCACCTGCCACAAAATCTTACATGGAAAAGTATTTCTCGCCACTAGGGATCTTTCCTAGGATATATTCTTAGTTTAGGGAATATTTCATCCACTTCTTCTTAAATAACTTTAGGAAAAATAAAATAACAAAAACATATTTTTTTTAATAAATAATAAATAGCCTATGGATAAGCTAAAAAATGAAAATTTTAAAGAATTATATAACTGTCAATATGAAAAAAATTAATTTTAATTTTTTTTTCCTCTATAAGTCTTTGTAGAAAAAATAATCCTGTTTGGAATCCATCAACAAGTTTACCTCATAAATATAATAACTATTATAATACAAATACATCTTTTCAACCCACGAGCAATCTACATTTTAAAAACGTAATGATAAATTATAAGTAAGTAACACTTTTTTCTTTAGTTTCTTCAAAAGTCCACATAAAAAATATAGTACAAATATATATAAATAACTCATATACATGTTGTATAGAACCAAATCTTACCTAGAGATTGGTGTAGACAACTCTAGAAGTGATGTTGGATTGAGTCTTAAACTCTATATTTGAAACGAATAATTAGATTGTCTAGGTATACCGTCTAATGAATCATACAGTAAGATCATCTAACATATCATCCAATACTGAGAATTAAAACAACAACAAAATATACTAGACACTTTACTAGCTAGATTAGACATTCAGTGAAACTCTTTTGTATTAGTGTAGGTTCTTTAACACTTTCTTAAGAGAATTGGATGTAGCCTGAATTTGGGTGAATTAGGATAAATCTTTTTTGTTGATATTTGCTTACTATTGTAGTTGCTTTAATTCTTAGTATTGGACGATCTACTAGATGATCTTACTAACAAATTAAAGCAATGATAAATGTCTAATTTCAGTAATATTTCATATTAAAATATAGACACTTATGAGTATTAATTGCTAAAATAAATATAAAATAACCTCTAATTCATGAATTTATACCTTTTTACATATTTTATGATCTTTATTTGAATAAGAACATTTTATTCCTAAATTTGGTGTTAATTTCAGGTTTCTAAGAAAGAATGGAGATGACCAGACTAAGGAAGAATAATATAAGCTAAAAGGAGAAAGTTGTAAGGTCCCGGAACACACAAGTGCACAAAAAGTCCAAATTAGAATAAGAGTATCTCACTCAAGCGATCCCATTCTCGCTTGAGTGAGAATGCTCCTTAAGCATTAGACGAAAAAGCGATGCTTTTCTCGCTCAAGCGAGCTATATCTCGCATGAGCGAAATAACGCCAGAGAAATTGAACCTTTTTATGTGTTATTCGCCCAAACGAGCCCATCAGCTCCACATAAGAAGTCACTTAACCCTAGCAAATTAGGTTAAATAGGGGGCTTGAGGCTTAACCCTAGTGTGCAAGATTGAAATTAAAACACCATTGAGTGACTCGTAGTCCAATTGGGAGAATAAAAAGTGTTAGAATATGTGTGACTAATTCTACCCTTTGGTATTGGAAGTAGTATGTTCAAACTCCTATGTATTGATGTGATATTTGAATATAATTTTGTTCTTGATTGATTATTGGTATTATTGTTTTGCTTCTAATTCTTGATATAGAATCTTAAGTTTTACTGGAAAGTATTTTTAGGGTTCTGGCTTAATCAATAATACTTATCATATTTGAGTGTTAGGAATAAACTTGAAATGTTAATTGCTATCAATGTCTGATCTAAATACTAAGTAATTTTTATAAATATGAGAGGAATCGATATTTAGGAAGCATCTTAAGAATTTTATATGCGAAAAATCGATATAAATGAATTTTATATGGACATCAATATCAATCCGAGGACATAATGTTACCATGCTAATCAAAATACAAAAGAGTGAGAAAGATGAAACACAATCCCTATTTTTCCAATTAAAGCAACAACTCGTTGCCTTATTTTCTTGTTAATCATTGTCATCACAACAAATTCCAACAAGTTTTTAATATTCTATTTTATATTTAGTGAAGATTTTACTTAATTATTCAACTGTTTCTCGTGGGATTGATATCCGTCATTAGGGAGACATTATTAATTCTAACAACGCAGTGCACTTGCTGTAAAAAGTCATCAAGCAACAATAATAGTAAAGAGATATCAACAAAAAAGATTTATCCTGATTCACCCAAATCCAAGCTACATCCAATCCTCTTAAGAACCTCCACTAATACAAAAGAGCTTCATTGAATGTCTAATCTAGCTATTAAAGTGCCTAGTCTATTTTGTTGTTGTTTTAATTCTCAGAATTAGACGATCTGTTTGATGATCGTACTATATGATTCATTAGACAATATAAATAGAAGGTCTAATTATTCGTTGCAAAAAGAAAGTTTAAGGCTCAATCCAACCCCCTTTTAGAGTCGAATGCACCTACAATTTCGAGGTAAGATTTTTATTTATTACACTACAATTTAATATTAATTAAAAGTTAATATTGATATTTTGAAAAATAATGAAGAGAGGGAGACCAAAAATTGCAAACCTTTAGGATCAATTGTGTCAACTTTTGATAATTTGCATTGCGTCAACCTCTCAATATGTTATATCCACGATATATGCTAATTAATAAAAAAAACTTGTTAGTGGACGTTTAAGCATTGTACATAGGTAAGCTGAGTATATAATTACCTGTCACCTATTTGCTTGAAACATGTGGGTGACTTCTTGTGCAATGAACGAAACCACACAGTAGTGTCATCATTATAGATAGCATAAGTAACTTCTAGTGACCCCTGCATCATCCATGAGAGCAGTTAGTAAAACATTAAAGGATGGGGTACTAATAATTGACAACTTATATTGACTGAACTTACTCATTCATATAAGAGAAAAATATTTTTATTCCCCGTGTATGAAGACAATTGCTGATGTATGATTAGTTTCAACTTTATGAGTTCTCATTGGATGAATTAATTAGGGATCCAATAATCCAAAAACATCATGTTCCCCTCATTAATAGAAACTTCAGATAAATACCTACAAATAATTAAATAAAAATAATATAATTTAATATAATAAAGTAAATTGAGATAATGGTGGAGCAGACTTACATCATAAAAAATTGTATGATGGTTATATTTAACTCCTGGTTGCTTAACACATCAATCATATATATGTATATATGAATGTCATCGTTTCTTCCAACAATAGTGTAATCCGACAAAAACTCCATTAGGTTTGTATCTATAGCCGAATAAAATCTCTACTAAAAAGGCTATAGGATTGTCAGTGGAAACCAAATGCTTCTTTATTTGCGAACTTAGTTTTTGACGTGATTGCTATAAAATAAAGAACATTTTATATTAAAATTAAATACAATACATAATTATAAATTAATTTATTAACCGGAGTTCCAGAATGGTTAATGGATGGTCGTATTTTACTAATACTAATTATAAACTCTAATATTAATTATTATATTTTATTTAATATTAATTATATTATTAACTAAAATAGCATTAGTTATAAATCCTAAAATTAATTATAAAATGTTATTACTCTAATTCTAAACCCTAATATTAATTTATTAAATTTTAATAATCTTAATTATATAACTAAAGTAATATTAAATATAAATCCTAAAATTACTTATGAAATTTTAGTACTCTAATTATAAATCTTAATGTTAATTATTAAATTTTAATAATCTTTATTATTTAACAAAATGAGTATTTATTATAAACTCCAAAACTAATTATAAGATTTTATTAATATTAATTCCATAACTAAAATAATATCACTACAGGAAAAATCAATTTTAGCTGTTAACAAAAAACGGGGCAATAAAAAAAATCACTAGCATGGGTGAAGTCTATTCAAGTTGGAAACAAAAATAAATGTCAAATATTGTGTCCACAATGGAGACCTTTAACTTACACTAAAAATTATTAAAATAATCACAATAAGTTAGCGTCTAAAATAGGGACACAAAGTAAATGCAATGAAAAAAATTAAGTGAAAGAATAATATTGAGTATAGAATGGGAGACAAAGTGGATGCAAGTTAAAAATTATTAAAATAATAATAACATGTTAGCGTCTAGAATGGAGACACAAAGTAGATGCAATTAAAAAATAAGTTGCAGAATGATAATGCATCAAGAACGAGGACACAAAGTGGATGTAAGTTAATATTTTATTACATTTAATGTAGGTTTAGGCGACACTAAGGTGGATGTTTATTGTCACTTTATCCCACGCTAAGTTATTCAATGAGAAAAAAAAATATTAAACATTTTGGTTTCACATTTTCATTTTCTCACACTTTCAATTTCTCATTTTTGTCTCACACTTTCAACCTCAAAATCCCGAATTCATCCCAAAAGTCCTACGTCTTATTTGTGGCCATTTCGCTCTCCTTAAGTGCATTTTACTCATATTTATTTTTCAGGTAGTGTCCCCAATGACGAGAATTTACTCACATTTGCTTTCTCACGTAACGTCCCCAACAACGACGTTAATTTTAATTATTGTTGGAGATCACACATCGACTAAAGATTATGACATTTTATAGTATACAAGTGAGTGCAAACCTCACCTTATAAGTGAGTTTTATGAGGTTGTGTTAGGCTTAAAGTCCACTTCTTAATATGGTATTAGAGTCATTTCAAGCCTATCCTAGCGATTGTTTGTTGGGCTTATCAGGTCACCCGCTATCGGGTTATTATCGGACCACCGATAATATATAGTCTCACGCACGAGTTGGTAGCCTTGGCGTGAGAGGTTGTGTGTCGGAGATCCCACATCGACTAGAGATTAAGATATTTCAGTGTATATAAGTGTATGCAAACCTCACCTTATAAGTTGGTTTTATGAAGTTGAGTTAAGCTTAAAGTGCATTTTTTAATAATTATTTAATTTTATATCCATTTTAGCGTGCGACAACAACAACAAAAATATGGTTTTGGGAGGTTTTTTAAAAAAGATCATAGACAACGGTTGTTAACTGAAATTGGCGTCTATTTTTTTTTTTTATCAGCAATGAATAAATAAATTAAAGGGGATACTTTAGGGGTATCCCAACCCATATACATATCTCTCCTTTATGGTTGGAACAAAACAACCTTAAAGTGAGAAAACCATACTCAAAAAATACCCAATCAAGATAAACCCTGCTCTCGGGGAGTATCCACTCGGGAAAACCCCATCTCATTGCTCTTATAAGGCTAACAGACATCTTTATCGAACCAGCACAAACCCGGCGATGTGTCTACCTCGGTAATTTTCAGCACCTGATCTTCCGTTCTTCGAATACGGCAATGTTACACAACTTCACCGACCACTTCATGGAGATCGCCACTTCATCGACCGACGATCATGTTTACCTTTGCCTTCGGCGACCACCGACTAGCGCATGGAGATCGCCATTTCAAGTTCCGACGACCACCACGCACGCAAGGAGATCGCCGCTTCCTCGACCGGCGATCATGTTTACCTTCGTCTATATATTCACAATAATTACAAAAAATTTACCATATTTTAGTGAACAACGTTTGACTATAAAACAACGTTGTAAAACTTTCATTAAACAACATTTTTGCAGCAGTGATATATGTAATGTGAACAATAAGTAAATGTATAATGATTTTTTAACACACGTATAGAATGTTAGTGAATAATTAAAATATTCAAATCAGTTTGAGATTTACTTTATTTTTTTTCATATACATGATTTATAGTTATATGAGGACATGTTGCAATTTTGCTACATACAGCACGACACAAGAACATGTCCACTGTTGAAGAGGAGGTGCGTGAACAGGGTGGAAGATATGGAGCTGGATATGGAAAAGAAAGGGTCAATGACGGCAAGCATTAAAGCACCCTCTAACCCCAACACCCTCCTCCTTCATTGGGAGCATGCAAGTTAAACTCATTCTAACACGCACAACACATCAACACACCAAACTTTAGTTCGTGAATTAAACCTTAAACTCTAAATTAAATAGATATTTCTTAATCATATTTGATTTTGAAAGTAATGAAAGGGAATTTAGCACAGTAAAATATGTGGGTTGAGAGTGAACAAAGGGAAGTTGGGGGCACGGTTTGGTCTGCCACACACACAATGACGTTAAGAAGCCCTCAAACATTGAATAATATAAGTTCCCCACACCACACCACAACTTCAAAGCGAATCTCTCCCTTTCTTTTCCTGTGTGCACCACACACACTGCGGGGAACTTGTTTCTTCGGATTTCGCTTTCACTAGGTATCTGTGATCAGATCTTCAACGATTAAACATGGATCAAATTAACATAACATCACTTTGGTGCACATAGTCTTCTCAATCATCCATTTCAAATATATATATCAACTCAAAAGTAGAACTTGCCTACACCTTTCACTCATCAAATTAACACAATACTTATCATAACGATTGCAAATGGACCCCATCACTTCCTCTTCAGTTTTAATTAAATCTCTTTGTTTCTCCGTCTTTGTTTTCTTATTTTCATTTTGTTTATGTGCTTTGGGTGTGTGTATAGAGATGGAAGAGGATCTTTGATATGAAATGTTGACTTTAGTAATCAGTATGAACGCAAAATGACATGAACAAAAAAGTTAAATTTGATTGGACATTGCTGTCTATAATTCTCCTTGCAGTTCTAAACATTGATGATCTATTTTGTTACAAAATTCATGGAAAAAATCGAACTAAGTACTTATGAGATACTGATGGCGGGCGTTTAGTTCTTTTGAGGATACAAATAATGTTAGTTTCACGACTCCAACAGAGTGACTGATTGACGTTAGTTTACAATTATAAATTGATAAAATACAATTTTTAAATTATTTTCTTTTTTAAATAAGTTCCACTTCCCAAAATAAACAAATTTCTCTGATGTTATAATATCCCAGGATTTCAACAAATCAACGTTTGTCGTAAAATATGTAATCGTTAAAGTAATACAATATTATTTTCTTTTTTTGACTTATCATTAAGTATTTGAAGTGTTTCTTGATAAACTGCACTCAGTATTTTTCAATAAGAAATCAAAAGCTCACTACAATATTATTATTTTTTTCTTTGTTCATTTCGGCTTATGGAGAACCTGGAGATTATTTCTGGGCAGGCCTCAAAGATCTTAGGCTGTTGTTTATTTTTCTAACAACACTTTTTTTTACTATAGATTAAAACGTTTCATAATATATAGATAAATACAAACTTTATTATATAGTATCAAACTTATTTAAAGTTTTTATTAAACTTATCCGGTCACTCGCTATCATATTACCAATATAGGCATGTTTCACGCATGATTTGCTTTACAAGAAACTAATAAATAGAAACAAAAAATAGTTAGTTCCGACTAAATTAGATTTTATTTTATAGAATAAATATTTCAAGTAGTTTTTATTACACTACAAGAAAATCATCAAATAGAAATCAATATTTAGATACCAAAATAATTAGTTGCAATACTAACTAAATTAAAGAACATTTTAGAAACTAAAAAAAAATTAGTTTCTAAATTAGTTTCGATGGTTCTGAAATAGTTTCTAAATTGATATCTAATTAGCTATCAAAGTTTTAACTATCAATTATTTAGATTCCAAATTTGGTAGCAAAAATCTTAGTTGCTAATTAGATACCAATTTAGAAATAATTTAACAATAATAGAAACTAATTTATAAATAAAAAATTGCTTTAGTCCTTAAAAAATGGTTTCTAATTTAGTCACTATATTAATAAATAATTTTTAAATTAGTATATAATTAACTACCAAGATTTTAACTATCACCTACTTTAATTCGTTTTTATTTAATAATTTTTTTAAAATATTTTATAATATATAAATTGATATAAACCTTATTTTATAAATCAAGTTTATAAAATTAAATAAGATTTAAAGTTTACTTCTAAATCACCTTTTTATAACACAAATTATTTACTTCTTGTTTAGTTGGAAATAAGTCACATGAATTCATAACAAAAAAAACTACTTTCATGAGATTTTTTTTTCGGCATTTGCCTACGTAATGTTTCAGTAGAAAAAATAAACTAAAAAACAATGTTTTGTTGTTGTTAGATAAAAGTAAAAGATGGAAAAGAATAATTAACTTTAAAAAAAACAAAAATTTTATTTTAAAAATATGTTAACACGTAATAAGGTAATTAATTTTTTAAAAATATTTTAAGATAAAGTGTATTGTTTGAATGAAAATTTAAAAAAAAAACAAAAATTTATTAAAGTAATTGCACTAATTAAAATTAAAAAATTTCAAATTCTACTTAAAAAGTAATAATTTAAGATTTTCCGTATTCTCATATTCAATTTTTTTTTCTTGTATTTTATTTTTCCTTAGTCATCTTGACTAGGACTCACATTATTGCTACCAGCGGAAACACATTCACCTATGTGTCCGCATTTTTTATCATTAACATTTTCAAACATAATATTACTATAACAATAAATTAAAAAAATATTCAATATTTTATATTTATTAATAATTTTCAATTTAGTGGAACTAATAATTAAATGAAAATGAAAAAAATATCAATTTGATAAAGAGGAATAAGAAGCAAACTTGTCAAGAAGAGAGTATGAGCACCACCTCCAAGCAATGACTTTAAAGGTCTAGTTGTTGCGAAAGGTGAGACAAACAACAAGTTACCATTTCAAATTCAAGTAAAGAAGATTCAATCTTCTGTAATAGTCGTTTTTTCATAATGCAACGAACATCTTCCTTGTCTCGTACATGAAAGATCGCGTCAGAAATCATATACTCAAAATTCTACTGGCGAATTTGGAGAAGCTTCGATGTCACATTTGTGATGAGAATAATAAGTGATATGTGTAGAAGGAGGATGTAACTGGAGTTAAAAGAATAAGTTGTTTTACTCTTCGTTCACATCTCCATCCAGATTGCCCACACGAGGCATTCGAAGATGATCGTCCGCCAAATACTATTGACGGAGGTCACAGTTAGAGCTTGAGTCATTGGTGTTTCCAAATGATAAGAAGGAATAACAACTACGATTTTTAAAAGAGATCAAGACGTGGGGAAAGCACGTAAAACAAAACGTTTAATAAACTGTTCCACATTCAAAATTTAAAAATTATGATTTATAAGAGAGACGAAGATATGGAAAAAAACTGCTAGCTGTACAAAACATTTAATATACTCCTCCACATTTAAAATTTAAAATTGATAATTGCTTGATAGAATAATAGTTTTAAAAATAAAAAAGAAAAACAGTTTTTAATTAATTATAAAAATAATTAGTTATTTATTAAATACTTAAAACAATGAAATGAATGAGATGTCCAAAATAAAATAATAAAATAAATATTAATATAAGGGTAAAATTGATAAACACCAATTGAGCGGTTCAAGAGGGAAATTTCTTTTATATATAGAAGAAGATATAGATTACTATTTTTTTGTTATTATCGACTAGGATTTTTTTTTCATGTTAGTAAGATGTATTTTTTATTTATTTTTTAATGCACTATTAGAAAATCATTAAATAGAAACAAAGAGACAAAAAATTATTAGTTTATATAATAACTAAATTAGATACCATTTTAGATACTAAAATGATTATTGGTGTCTAAATAAGTTTTTATTATTAATAAATAGTTTCTAAATTAGTATCTAATTAGCTACCTAAGTTTTAACAACCAATTATTTAGATTTTAAAGTTTGTATCTAAAACCTTGGATCTAATTAGATACCAGTTTTAAGAAAAAAAATTAAATATGTTTAAAAGTCAAAAAAATTAAAAAAAAGTTATCCCAGTTAATATAATTTTTTTTGGGCAAGTGAATGCACTCTTTCGAGTTTAGCGCAATAACAAGTCATATGATGAAATATTTTCATATCTAGTCAATGTGAGATCTCCAACACCCCCTCACATCGAGAGTGACAACTCGTGCGTGAGACAACATATTCTCGTTAGGATAGGCTTAAAATGGCTTAGATACCATATTACAAAGTAACTTTAAGCCTAACTCAACCCCATAAAACCGGTTCATGAGAGAAGGTTTGCACCCACTTATATACAACGAAATTTCCTAATCTCTATTCGATATGGGATCTCCAATAATATGTTTTCTAAAAAAATATAGATATATGCTAAATACTCTTTTATCCACATTCTTTTTAAACTTCTTTCTAATCACACTTTATACTATAGTTGTTATGATATTTTAGCATGTCAACAAACCTATTTAGGTCCATTATCAAAATATTATCTACTATTACTTTTGGGAAATTAAAAGATGTTTATGATGTTGTTATCGATGTTACACGAGAGATGAAAATATAAAGAAAAATAAATTTCACCTATTAAATATTAAGAACTGTTTCACCTATAATCAATTATTTCCACATTTAATAAACTATGTGGTTTCACCTTTCACAAACTACTTCAAATTTAAAATTGATAATAAACAAGTTAAAACAGAGGCGATATCTTCCTAATAGAAGCAACACAGTTAAGTCGAGAATCCTGTTGGAGACTGACGTTGAAGATCTTATGGTCGGTGAGGTTCACGATCTCTCCAAGAAAAATTTCAATGCGTAAGTAATGTGTCCATCTATAAATCCATAGGTAATTTAATATACTTTATTTTCAAATTTTTAATTATTATTTACAAATATTATTTTATGGTTATCTTTATGATTATTATTGACAATTATTATATATACTATGACAATTATAATTAAAGTTAGAACTAGACTACATCAAGTCTTGTTACTCAAACTCGATATATATGGATTTGTAACTATAACACTAATTTTGTGTTTATTTTTATGGTTTTTTTATGATAAACATAATGGAAATAGTGGAATAAAAGAAAATATTTATTTTAAAAACAAATTGATTATGTGCAAATAATTATATTAAAATATTATATAAACACTATAAGAAAATCATGAAATAAAAACCAATTTTAGAGGCAAAAAATAACTAGTTGTTATAGTGGATAAATTAGAGATCATTTTAGAGACTAAAAAAAAATTAGTTTCTAAATTGGTATATAATTAGCAACCAAGGTTATTGCTACCAATTAAATTTGGTAGCAAGAACCTTGGTTGTTAATTATATACCAATTTAAAAACCACTTAACAATAATAGAAACTAATTTAGTTAGAACGGGTTTCTTGCTAATATATACTAAAATTGGTTTCTATTATATGATTTCTGGTAGTGAAATACTAATATTTATAAATATAGTAATTAATGAAAGATATATTCAAAATTATTTATAATATTTAAGGTACACTTTTCTAGATTTTTAATATATATATATATATATATTAAATATAAATTATTAATTTTTTTAAGCTAAATAAATAAGTTATAAGATTCTTTTTATTAAATTGAATTTTAAAATTTAAATTATTTATCTTTCTTTTGGGCACATGCTTATAATTATATTAATTATAATCTTTTATTATCTAAGCACTATAAGTTAAAATTAAAATAAAAAACTAAATAATAAGAAGATATAAAACTAAATCAAATAATAAAAGGACATAAAAACTATAATTTTAAAGAGAGATGAAAATATAAAGGAAAAAAAAAATCACATATTAAAAATGGTTCCCCGTCTAATAAATTGTTTCCACATTTAATAAACTATGTGGTTTCACCTTTCATAAACTACTCTAAATTTAAAATTGATAATAAACAAGTTAAAACAGAGGTGAACTCTTCCTAATGTAACCGACATGGTTATGCCAAAATTCCTGTCAGGAGGTTGAAGATCACTATAAGAAAAGTTTCAGTCGTAAGTAATGTGTCTCTGTGTAAATCGTAATTCAACCTACTTCATTTTTAAAATTTTAATTATTATTTATAAATATTACTTAATATCCATTTTTATGATTATTATTGACAATTATTATATATGATATGATAATTATAATTAAAGTTAGAACTAGACTACAAGCAGGGGAACTCAAAACAAAGTCTCCTGAAAAATGATCAAATAATCTTTAACCATTACACCAGTCAAATTTTGTTATCATGTTATTTATTATACTAATAATATATTTAATAATATAAAATTATTCACATTATTTATATATTTAATATCATTAATATTATTAAATTCATTAATATTATTATTATTTTAATTAATAACATTATTAATTATTATAATAATGTTATTAATATTATTAAATATTATTAATAGTATTAATATTATTAATATTATTAAATAGTATTAATATTATTAATATTATTGCTATTAAATATTATTAAAATTATTAAATATTATATGTATTATTAAATATTATTAAATATTATAAATAGTTTTAATATTATTTATATTATAAATAATATTAATTTTATTAATATTTTTATTAATATTATTTATATTATTAATTTTATTATTACAAATATTATTAATTTTATTATATTATTAATATCATTAATACTATTAATATTACTATTAATAATAATATTCATATTATTAATATAATAGTGATATTATTCTTTATATAATTGTATTAATATTATTAATTTTATAATATTAAGAATATGTATACTTATTAGTTATGATGATTATTATTTATAAATATTAGTTATGATTTTGTAATTATTCATGTTATAATAATATTTTTAATATTATATATATAATTATTATTATAATATTTGGTAGAGATTCGTAGGTAATAGTTGGTAGGTAATAGAAATTTGTGAGTAATAGTTGATAGGTAATAGAGATCTATAAGTAATAATTGGTAGGTAATAGAGATCCGTGGGTAAAAGTTGGTAGGTAATAAAATTCGTGTGTAATAGTTGGTATGTAATGCTTAATTTACCTACAAATTCAGATTTGTGAGCAATATCCGTTGATAATGTTTTCTCTGGGCAATATTCATAGATAATGCTGAATTTATCTACGAATTTAAATTTGTGAATAAAAATCCGTAAATAATAATGATTTTTTTTATTGTGAATATCTGTATGGAGAACCAGAAAGTAGTGGTTCTCTAGAAGTTGTGGGAAATCAATATATAAATAGTTGATTGCCATAATCTCATTGTACGACGAATTAACAATATATAGTTGAAATGGTGATGATAGTAAATAAAAAATAACACATACAAGAGAGTATGTAGTTATGTTTATTAAGTTTCATATGACAAAATAATTGTCAAACACAACAATTATTTAAGAAGAGTGACTGTGAAGGGATTTTAACTGTGGATAGAATCTTTGGATAATCTTGTTGGGCTCTAGTAGCGAGAGATATGTGTGAAGCAGGTGTGATGTCATCCTTTCCATGGGTGCAGGAGCTACATATACATATATAATCTAAAATTTTGCAATTGCAGATAGGAAGGGTTTGTAATCGCAGTGGAAGACGTGGGTGCAAAAACAAGTGGCTTCTACTTGCTTTTTGCTGAGTTATAAGAAACCACTTAGCCACTTACTGCATCACCGTGTTTTGGAATCTCTACAATGGAGTGGGATATCAGCACATGCATCACAAAAAGTGGGGTTCATAACAGAACCCAAAATTAATGAAACCACCCCATACAACTTCTTCGTCTACACCCAAGATCAATATTAGGGCGTGTCAATTCATAATATTAACAACTAATATGTGTAGTTATTGTTTATTTTTGTGAGTGTTGATAAGAAACAAATATGATGAAACACACCCTAGCTACTTTTTCTGCGCACAATGCAAACTAAGATCTTCTGCTCGATATTCGAATCATGAAACATCTGAATGTTCCCCCACCCCACCCCACTCTAGTCCCCACCCTGTTCAAAAGAAAACAAGTATTCGGGAATTATCAATTTCGCCTCAGGCTCCCTCAACCACTCACCATGTACGTTAATGCATATATTGTCACTCATGTTGCATATAAAGGATTCAGAAGGACCAACAAATTCTAAAAGGATGCTTAGGTAGAGTTTTTAAATATGTAATTACAAGTTTTATAATGTCTCGTGGTTTAGTTAATGTTAATTAAAATCATCTTTGCACGTGTGTTTTTCCGATTGTAATTTATAAACTGTACTGGTACGATCGTACGATCCAGTGAGTCGGCCAGCACTCGGACCATGCCGACATCAAAGTAATACCGAGACGGCCACATGACAACACGTGGCCGACCGGTCTCCAAAGTTCGAGTCTAAAGGTGATCAAGTCACCAGGGTTAATTCATGGTTAAGGGTTGCTTAACGAAACCATAAACACAAACCAATTGCTTAATCCGACCCACTAGTAAATGTCCATTAAGGTAATATAAATAACACGCATTTCAAGAAGAATGGTACATCATTATCTACAGTATTCTGACATTTGAGTACCGACACCCCCACTGACTTGAACTTGAACGTTGGAGTGTTTTCTACAGATACCACCCCCGTTTGTAGAGCAAGACGAACGAAAGGAGTGAAGCACATTAGAGAGCTTGAGCGTACTGAGGAGTTTGAAAAGTAACAGATCGACCGAAGATAGGAGCAGGAACAATCGTTCTCTAGGTCCCCAAGTCTGTGTGAGAACATAAAATTTTTTTTAAAGTTTTTGCACGACTGATTTTTTATCGTAATTTATAATTTTTCTTTTTGAATTTGCTTTTGTCAAACAGAAGTCATTAGCATAGATTATGATTTCTGTTAAATTATGCCGTATTCCACATTCAGCCAATTCAGAAATAAAAAGAAAATGTATCCATTGAAAAAAGATATCAAACGAAATTACAATGAAAAAAAACCTTGATGATGTGTGTTGTGAATACTAGGCTGTAATAATGAGTTAAAAGAATATTCTTGGTATAAAAATACGAATATGATGGAAGGGATGAAGAGGAATATAGTACTAGCAAGTTAAAAAGTGAGTAATGATGGGAGGTGTAGCAGCAAGAATAATTTCTACTTATGGTGCACAACTCTCTTACTTGTTTCAGTGTTAATTATGGTTCCGCAACTTTGCAGTTACACGGGGACGACAATATACTATAAAAAATAATTTGCTTCCCACTTGGTAGGTAGCTATCTCACGCACTATCTCACTGCCTAACTAAGCTAGCTACTATTTTTACTGTAAAATGCTTCCTTTGTAGCTTTGTTGCTTCAACTTTGTGCTATACACACTTACAATCATGCATGTGTTCCTATCAATCATTATCATTTGGCTCTTTTTCGTTCCACTCTATTGCTTCGAAAGTGGCAAAAACTCAAGGGAAACTTTTCAATTTTTATTTTATTTTTTATAAATGTTGGGTGATGATATTTTGACACTCTGCTCCAGTTTACACACACAACAAAATACTAATATTTATAATATAAAAAACTTAAAAAAAATAATGCAAATGAGGTGTAGGGTGGAACAATGAGTGTCAAACAATCATTTTTCATAAAAGTTAGTTAAGGAGAAAGTAATGCAAATTAAAAAAAAAACAATAATATAGCTAATAATTTTATGTCCTATGTTTTCGAACGGATTGGAACCAAGAGAATTCAAGGGTTTTGAGGGTGGAGGAGTGGATGGGGGAGAGGGTGAGTGGTATTTTTCATTTTTCACAAAATGAAAAGATTTGTGAGGATGAATGTAGGATGATTGTATTTTACCAAAATATCCTTGGGCATGCATTTTATTACAATATCAAAATTAAATATTACATAAATTTATTTATAATTTAAAAAATATTTAATTATACTATTAATAACAACATATAATTATAAATAATGAAAATAAAAAAAAATTATAATATTAACAAAATATATATAGTTATATAAAATAATAAATAAATATAATAATAAATATTACTTTTATAAATTTTAATATATTTAATATATTTCATAAATATTATGAATAATTCCTCATA
>Ga0123342_1000879_pt1 | contig 49780 bp, 26 predicted proteins | sample Turbeawhitnodule_FD_89960 | JGI IMG/M metagenome (GOLD analysis project Ga0123342, IMG submission 89960) | Root nodule microbial communities of legume samples collected from Mexico - Turtle bean Mexico white nodule | ecosystem: Host-associated > Plants > Roots > Nodule | place: Mexico: Nepantla...
TTTAGTTGTTTTTTTTATATATTTATTATTTTATTTTATTTATGTTAAATATATTTTTTTAATAATAATATTTTTTTTTTTTTTTTTAATGTTCATTCGACCTCACATTCTTACATGATATCAAAAGCATTGATCTTTTTTTTCTATGTCTCTTTTCTTTTTATCTGTTCTCGTCTTCATCGTCATGTTTATTACTTCTTCTTTTGCTACCTCTTCTCAAACCTCCATGCCTTTTTTTTTCTTCTTCTTCTTCTTCTTCCTCCACACAACTACATACTTTCTTCTTTTCTCTCTTTTTAAAAATTGACGATGATAATGACCTAATCTAGGAACAACAAATCCCTGCTCATGTTAGTGTGCTTCAACTTTTTCATTTTCTTGACAGATCTACTATACCTCTGCGTTTTCTCACCACCGAAGAAGTTACTGCTAACAATGTTAATCATGTGTTTCTGGTTCATCAACAAGACCATCTTCTGGTAGTATGGCTTCTTGGCTCCATGACAACACCGATCTTGACAAAGATGTTAGTGGGTTACGCTCTGCCTCACAAATTTGGAGAAATTACAGGTTTATTATGCTTCTCAAACCTATGCCAAAATCATCAAATTAAAGACGTAATTGAAGGCTCCTAAGCGTGACCGATCCATATCTACATATCTTCTTGATATCAAGAAGATTGTAGATACGCTTGCTGCAACTGACTCACCTCTCACTAATGAAAAATATCTTGAAGCTATTTTTTATGGTTTATCTAAGGAGTACGAATCTTTCATTCCGTCGTCACCTCCCGTCTTGATCCTTACACTGTGGAAGATATTAAAACTTTGTTGATGGCTCATGAAGAATAACTTGAACGGTATAAGACTCAATGTCAACTTTTGCCTCAAACTAATCTTGTGCCCACTCGGTCATCCTCAAATCCTATGTCATGACCTATGTATGGGTTCCATCCATCTCATAATCGTGGTTTCTGCCCCCCTTTCAGACACAACAACAACAATAATAAACGCCTTAATGGCCCTCGTCCTCTTACCAAGAATTCTTCAACCACATCTTCCATGCCCAATTCGTTTCTCTCTGCTTGCGTTCAATGCCAACTATGTCAGAAGTTTGGTCATACTGCTCTGGAGAGTTGGCATCGGTTTGACGCTAATCTTTCTTCTCATATTAATGCTAATTCTTCTCAATTTTATTCTTCAGATAATGAATCTGGTGAGCCATCTTTGTTGGGTACTCCATCTACTCTTTGTGATCCTCTTTGGTACCCAGACAATGGTGCTACTCATCGTATAATATTTCTTCAAAATTATGTCTTTAATCAAACCAACATCGATTTCAATATGCTTTGTTCGAGCATGGTGCACAAGATTGGAAGTAAGAGTAACTGCACTTAAGTTATCTACACACAATCGATTTTTAAGGTAAAGAAAATAAAATTCTTTGATAAGAGAAGTGATACAAAACATTTTTGCTAAAACATGTTTTTAAGAAGACTAGAAAACTAGAGTATCACCAAAGCACGCAAGTAGTCTGCAACTGAACCATGATCATCAGGGCAATTGTATATGATATGTAACCCAACTGAATCAGTTCCATTTAAGTAGAACAAGACTTTCTTCACGGCTTTCCAAAGAATCATGGTTGATTATTGAAGAAATTTACTTAGCTTGTTCACAGAGTAAGCTATATATGATCGAGAATGTGTGAGAAACTAAAGTGCTCCCATAATTTGTCTATAAGGAGTTGGATTTCGCATGACTATTCCATCATTCTCAAACAAATATTTTCCAATAACTAGAATGTTGAACAAACTTTAAAGTGACTCATCTCAGCTTTCTTCAGTACCTTTTAAATATATCTTGATTGTGTAAGATAAATCCTTGTTTCATCTCTATAGACTTTAATGCCAAGAAAGTGGTGAAGGTCTCTCATGCCTTTTACAACAAATATCTTATTTAATTGGCAAATAAAAGTTTGCATAAGTGCTTGATCATTTCCTGTAACCAAGATATGATCAACATAAACAAGAATAAATAGGATTTTGTCATGTAATATGAACAATAATAGGGATATATCACATTTGGAATTATTGAAATCCCAAGTAATTAATGTGTTTTCAAACCTATCAAACCAAGCATAAGGAGCTTGTTTGAGACCATAGATAGTTTTGTCAAATTTGCATTCAAAATCTTGTCTTTCAGGATTAATAAATCCCTCACGTTGCATCATATACACATCTTCAGCTAGAAAACCATTTAGAATTACATTGTTTATATTTAAGTGTCTAATTACCCATCCTTTTGAAAAAATAATGGTGAGCACAATTCCTATCATAATGAGCTTAATGACTAAACTAAATGTCTCAAAGAAGTCTACTCCATTTGGTGAAAGCTCTCTACAACCAGCCTTGCTTTATGGTTTTTTATGTTTGCATTCGAACTATACTTGAGCTTAAAGACCCATTTGCTACCAATCATTGAATGCTTGGGGGATGGTGCCATGACATGTCGTATTTTCTTTTAGACAAGGGCTTGGTACTCAACTTGAATTGTCTTCCTCAAGTTATCATTACTTAGAGTTGTTGCAACACTATGAGGCTCGGTTGTGTCAAGACTGTTAGTAGCTTCTACAAATGACAACTTTGGTTTGAAGATTCGACTCTTTCTTCTAGTAATCATAGGATGATCATTCATTTGAATTCCTTCATTGATTGGCAGCCTATCAATGTCAATTTTAGTTGATGATTGATTTGATTAAGCACTTTTAGAATATGTTAATGTTTTGTCTGACTCTCTTGGTGAATCTAGAGTGGAGCTTCCAGGATTTGATGATATTGTTGGAGAAGTTTGTTGATGGTCCATACAAGGAGAGACTACAATATTGCTCATGTTATTTGGAAACCAAAAGAATGATAAATAAACAAGTATAAGAGTTGACACAACTTTAGTATTAAGGAAATCATTAGCAAATATAATTTCTTTTTCGTTAAACACTACATGCCTTGAAATGTAAATTTTGCTTGTAGAACTAAGACATTTATAACCTTTAAAGAGTTCACTGTATCCTAACCACACACTTAGTTGAGTGAATTTGAAATTTATGACTCTAGTATATATGGTCTAAGACAAGGAAAACAACTACATCCAAAGATTTTCAGAGAAAAGTAATCTAGAACTTTTCAAAAAGTTTATACTTTTGCGAAATACCATGAAGAGCAGAAGTAGGTAATTTATTAATTAGATAAACAAAACTTTCAAAGGCTTGCCACCAATATTTTAACAGCATTTTAGCTTGAGCTAAAAGGGTTAAACCCAATTCTACGATGTGTTTATGTTTTCTTTTTGCTCTACCATTGTGGATTGAGGTATATGGACACATGTGTTTAAAGATAAGTCCTTATTTTTCAACTAGTTCCACACAAAAATACTTAGTTCCACAATCTGAATAAATTTGTTTTATTTTCATTCCAAACTGGTTTTCAATGAGTGTTTTGAAATTATTAAAATCCAGAACAACATCACTTTTAATTCTAAGAGGGTAAATTCTAGTAAAGCAACTAAAGTCATTAACAAAATGAATATAAAAATGATATCCAGATGTTGAGAGAGTTGGTGTCGATCCCCAAAGATTAGTGTGAACTAAATCTAAAACATGTTTTGCTTTAGAATGATAATCTTTAAAATGTAAGGCATGTGATTTTCGAAACTAACAAGCATCACAAAAGTTGATGTTATTAACAATGAAATTAAGATTACACTATTTTAAAACTTTACACTATTTTAAAACTTGATACATGACTCTTTTATATGGATGACCTAATATCCTAAGTCATGCATCTTCTTGTGAAAGACTTGATAAATTTGAGGAAACTGAAACAATTCTGAAATTTTGAGACTTAGATTTATTTTAGGAAGGTGCAACTTTGATCCTGTATATACCTTCTTCAAACTTCCCTTTAAGCATCACCATACCTACCTGTTTGTTCTTCACAAAATAGCTACAAAAGTCAACAATTGTATTTACTTTGTTATTAGTCACCAACTAAGACACATTTAGCAATTCACAAGTTATAGTGGTGAGCACCTTGCATTAAGCTTTTGAGGAAGATCGATAAATAATCTTATTTTATTCACAAGCATTTCTCAACACAAAATAAATTTATACTTGATGACAATTACAAGATAGAACTTCAAACAATGATATGATGGATAATATTGAGAAGTAAACGTTAATCCATATATATAGCATCAAATAATTATGAATTTTGTACAATTTTAATTGACAACAATCAACCACTAATTACTTCGAAATTTTAACTTAAGAATTGATACCCTACTATATGGATAAAATTTGATTTTATTCTTTAAAATTAAAAAAAATGGTATTTTTAATCTCTCAAGTATAAAATATATATTTTAAAATCATCACATTTAAAAATATTTTTTAGTTTTCAAAGTTCAAATATATTTTTTCTAAAATTTTCATTCTTCTTATGATAATGACATGGGTACATCACATTAAATCATGTAATATTTTTATCTTCTACCTTCCTCCTTTTTGGTCACATTGGCATAAGTAGAAATTTTCCTTGAATTTTTATTTTGGGATTAAAGTATAATAATTATAATTAGAATGTGCGACTATAATTTTTTTTTTCTTTTACTTCAATGCATTTTAGAGTTTAAAATAATAAAAAATTATTCCAAAATATTTCACTAATTTACATTTTTGAAATTTAAAATTATAGTAAGTTGCAATCTTTAAAATGTCTAGAAAATATACTATTAGACACTTAAACTTGTTCATTCAATATAAAAATGTTGCCATAGAAATTATGAGACAACTTCTCTATATTTTATTCTTATTTATTTTTATAAAAGAGCGAAAGAAATAAAAGTTGTACATCCCCTTTTAAATTAGAAAGGTTAAGACGAAATGATAAATCGTGACTGACTCTAACTCTTACTATTCCATTTTAATTTTTCTTATTTCGTGAATGAATTTAGAACTAATAAAATGGGACTAAAAATAGTATTTAAATTTATGGGATTAGATATAACCTTTAGATTTAAGTGACTAAATTCTACTTCTAATTATTCGAGAAAAAAATTTCAAATTTCAAATTTGCATATTAATATTTTATACCCAAATAATAAAAAGTGCATCTATAAATTAAATTATATTAATAATCTCCAACCACCGTGTTCAGATTGCAATCTACACTTCTCTTACTCACGTCATTTCAAAAATTACACTTCACCTTCCGCTCTCATCCCTTACATTTCTACAAAACTAAATCAATAGTTTACAAATACAAAAGTTATATTTGAGTTGTTTCATTTGATTTTGCAGGTAAGAAATAATACACAGTGTGGGACTTCCTTATCCGTGCCCATGTTCATCTGAAAGTAACTTCTCACACAGTATCAAGTTTATGAAACAGTTCAAGAAACGGATATGTTGATTATGAACTGCAATGCTGAGATTGAACTTCTTACATTATTGTTGTTTATTTTTATGTAACTTATCTCTCTTCTTAAGTGTCAATCAACATCAATCTGAGTAAAAAAGAGAAGTTGTGAGTGAGTAAATGTAATTATTATGGGTGAAATTTTTTCCTTCCACCATGCGCACAAGGTATGTCTGCAGGTGGGGGCCTAATTCTCTGTTTTGGCGGCACAAACTGTCAACATAACTGACCTGTAGATACGTAATTTATATGTGAATTCTTATTGAATCACACAGGTTGATGAAGCGGAAAGAAAAGAATAAGATTCACTGAGGCATGCATGATGCATGTCAAATTCAGGGTCAAATCTAAAATACATATTTTCCAAGGACCCTCTCTAGCTTCCACACATAACAGATCCTGCACCACACTCTCCAAAAACAGCTTATTTATGATATTGGCGTAAGTGTATTTCAGGAACTTACGAAATCTTGGTACAAGAGCCGAAATCTCAGACTCTGAATTGGGTTTGGAAATGTGGGGTTGATTGCTTGTGTAGGTCATCATAGAGATCATATCATATACTCTACTATTAAAGAATGTCCACTTCAAGACTCAATGTCTTTAACTCACACAGCAACTCTCTGTTTGTCTCTCTCTTTACGACCAGTATATATAAATGCACTCCTCCACCTTCTTCGCCACTCTCAAACTGAAGCTTTACTGTCACTATGCTTCTCTACAATCTTCATTGGTGGCTAGGTCCTGTTGGAGAAGCAGGGCACGTGCAACATCTCTCTCCTACTCACTTCTGGTAGTTCATCTGGTTTTGCACGTGCTCCCCTTCTCCAACACGATTTTCCTACCTCATTCTACTTCACCATTCTTTGGCTTTTCCTTCAATCTTCACCTTACTACCTTCTTGTTCATCCGAGGTTGTCTTCCTGTGGACAACAGTAAGTGGAAGTAGAGTTGCATGAATGAGATTTTCGAATTATAAGTTGAATATGCTTCGTTTTTTTTTTCATTGCACACGTTACTCTCTCTAGTCATACTAATATCTCAAAATACAAATCTATTATTTTTAGAAGTTTACTTCAAATTCTCTTCTACCACTGGTTTGAAGATTGTAAACCTGCTCACTTGTTTTAAGAGGCATGGTCATCTCTCAACTCTAACACTTTCTATCCAGAAACAGAGTTTTGCATGTGATTGTGATTTGTATTCTGCAGGGTGATGTGGAATGTACTTGCCAACTTCAGAATCGAAGAAGAAGAAGAAGAACGACAAGGATTCGCAATTCATACAGACATCTAAGCTAAGGATGACATCTGCTGCTCTGCACTTACCATTGCAGACTATATTTCCATTTCTTGGGTTCTGCTCACATCTCTGCTTCTTCGTTATAACTAGGACAGATTCAATTTTGGCCATGTAACTTATTTTTCACAGTTCAGTGATATGTATCTCTGGTCAAATTTCAAGCGACTGTTGTTTCCTGGTTCTCACCGATCAATGTAATAATCTCTTGGAACTTAACAAAGCTTAATTTTTTTTTCTTATCAGTGTCCACTGTAGAATTTCTATATTGCTTCAACCTGCAATAACAAGCGCAACCCTGTCATGGCATAATAGCAGTTCTCTCTGGTCAAATATCCATATGAATATATGTTGCTGGCCTTCATTTTCCTTTTGTAGAAATTAATATATAACTATTTGGAGTTTCTATTACCAGCACTAGTTATAAAGTTTACTTTCAAAAAAATAGATGCAAACGAAATTCAAAAACAAATCCCTTACCCCCATTAGCAAATGTTTAATCACTACTCTACCATTTTTGCGTTTCAAACAAACTATTTTAGACGAATTTTCCAGAACTTCCCTTCTGTTATTAGTGATGATGAATTTTCATCTGTGGGAGGTGGATAGGAATGTTGTGTCATGCACCAGTGACGTTAATATTATTATTTATATATGCTAAATTTGCTGTTATAAGAGCAATAATTTCTGTAATCTTAGACTAAGTTCGCAGTTAGGAAGGTCCGAAGAGTGCTATTATTACACTGATTGTGGTTAACAAGTGCAGTTTAAGATATTAACATGGTTGACCGATAAAGAATGTGATGTAGAATATGATGTAATGATGAAGAATGGTTAGAGATGACGTGAATATAAGGAAAGATGATAGTGGAAAGGAAACAGTGGAGCTGAAAGTTCGGCTTAGGAGGTGGGGGACTCTAGTGTTCTTGGTTAGTTGTGCATGAAAGTACTTGATTCATTTATCTAAGTTGGAAATGTAAGTGTGGAAAAAACAAGAAGCCAAAGTCAGTGCTGGCAACGCAGAAGAACCTTAAAACGCAAGCAAATGGAATAATGAATATACCCATTTCAACACGCAATGCACAAATATCAGAGTTATGCCAAGTAACTCATAACTCTACTCTATCATTATGTCACATGGCTGGAGAACGAATGCCACAATACTGAACAAAATTTGCAGCCAAATTACGTAACTTGCAAAATTAGCAGTGAATTCTTTATTACTGATGCACAAAGAAAGATTGAACCACAAAAACTTAGTTTCCCATCGGTTCCATCAGAAAATTTAACAGATATTTTTAGTTTTACGTTTTTAATATACGTTTGAAAAGTAAACACATAAGCTTTGTTATGCTATTTTAACATATAAAGGAGAAGAGGTTGAAAATTAATTTGTAATTTTATTTTCCACTGATTGTACCCTTTACGTTTTCCTTTTGTAGGTGGAGGCTGGTTTAGAATTATACCTCATTGTGCCAATTATAAGTTGGTTCAGCTAGAATACGGGGAATTGGTCTGACAATGTTAAATTTATAAACTTACGTGCAATGATCAAGTTTGGGTTGACATTGATGGCATGTTTATTGGAACCCAAAAACTCATTTTACTATTGCTCTCAGAGGCCATTTTCTGTACAATAATACAATCATCACCATCTACAACAAATAATAAAGTTATAATATAAATAATTTTCAAAAAGAAAGGATGAACTAGAAAGGTTAAGATAGAAAAACATAATGAAGTACCTAATTATTGGTGTCTCTAACGGAGGATTTCAATGTTGTGAAGAAAATAAAGGAAAGGATAGGTTGGAACACACTAAGACACAATAGGAAAAAGCTGAATGATTTAACAAGTTCATATTAAATATCAAACTCCTAGACATATCTTTGGTCGGTAGAAAATTGACTTTGATATAGGAGACATGGAACAACAAAAAGTAAAAGATAGAACTATAGTATCTTAAGAACGTCTAAACTATTGGTGGGGATGCAAACAATATTAAGTGTTAAATATAAGTACATCGGATCACTGTGTATTAGCATTGAAGAAGAACAAAATTATTTAGATCATTAGATGATATATGGCAAATAAATGGCAAAAAGATAAAGGTTTTGGAGAAGCGATTAGAAAATTTGGAGAGAACAGAACTGTTGGCAAAACTTAGGAATTTAAATCTTAAAAAAGAATCTATACAAAAACAAAAAGTCAAAGGTAAAGGAGGGAGACCTAAACTCAAAATAGGGTGATTATATTTTGACACCCGTTCCAGTTTACACCTACATTAAAATATTAATATTTATAATAAAAAAAATTTAAAAATAAGAAAATGTCTTTAATGAAATATTAGACAAAATATAAAATGTTAAAATAATTTTTAAAATTAAAAAAATTAAAAATGATTAAAGTATTAATATTTAGTAGGGTGTAAAGTGGAGCAATGGGTGTCAAACCATCATTTTCCCTCAAAATACCATCACTCAAGAATTAATTGGAGAAAAAAAAAGTGAATTACATCAGCGGACTAAAAATACAAAGGAGTGGTGTAAGGAACCAAATAAAGTTAAGCTAAACGATAGTTTTATTAGAAGTCAATTGGAAACTTTAAGGGAGAGATGTAGCCTGTTAATGAGTTATTTAATCATGGAAAAAAATCCCAAACAATTGCAATGCATTTTTCTTCTCATTAAGACCTAAAGTGGATAACCCACAAGATTTAGAAAAATTTAGACCTATATCATTGGTTAGAAGTATATGCAAGATCATAGCAAAAATTCTCTTAAGTAGGCTGAAAAGGATGTTATCAAGGGTTTGTAATCAATCACAATCTATATTTTTGGAGGATACAGAAATGTTTGACAGTGTAGTGGTAGCAAACAAAATGGTGGATGAGGTGAAATAAAAAAAAAAGTTGTTTGATGGTAAATGTCGACCAAAAAAAATATATGATTTAGTGAGATGAAATTTCATAGAGTATATGATAAAAACAATTAGGATTTTATAATAGGTGGATCGGTTAGATAAAAAAATGTTTAAAGTGTGTTACGATTTCAATTTGGTAAATGGTATCTCAACTAAGGAAATAAAACTCTCTAAATGCTAAGATAAGGTGACCCTTTAACATTTTTTTTATTTCTAATTGTGGCTAAAGGATGGCACAAATTGTGAGGCAAGTATAGAAAAACAAAGCATTGGAAGAGGTTAAGATGAGAAATGAGGAGGTTGAAATTAATTTCTCTCTATGAGATCCAAATTTATAATATAATGGCCATTAAAAGCATTCTAAGATGTTCTGAAATGTCATTTCAAGGTAAAATTTTATAAGTGTAAGATGAGAGGAATATGAGTAGAGAAGTTTAACTTAGAAAGATTCTCATCAATCCTTAATTATAGTATTATGCCTATCCCTTTTACTTCCTTGGATACGAGTGTGGGGGAAAATCTAGGAAAATAAGATTTTTGGCAGCTGGTGTTGAAGAAACTTAAGCAAAGATTAGCAAAATGGAAGGGAAGATATTTGGCATCTGCAGGAAGAGTGTGCTTGCTAAAATCAGTACTTATAGCATTACCTATTTTCTACCTATCACTCTTTAAGTTACCATCTAAGATAGGAAATGAAATTAAGAAAATGCAAAGTACATTTCTGTAGGGGTGGGAGAAGCAAAATATGAAGATATCTTGGGTCAAGTAGGAGAATGTTTGCAAACCAAAAGAAGAAAGTGATATTGGTTTTAAAGACTTAATTTTTTCAATATGACACTCTTTGTTAAATTGAATTGGAAACTTGGAATTGAATCAAAGGGTTTATGGAAACAAATATTATAGTTAAAATATGGAATATAGAGAAGTGAGAAGGACATAGAAAAACTAAATGACACTCTAAATGGTAGAAGAATTTAAAAGAGGTGTGCAGAGAGGGGAATGAAAATGAGTGGTTTGAGGCAAATATAACTTGGAGTGTAGGAAACAAGAGAAAAAAATAAGAATAGTTACATGAATCTAGTAGGGAAGAGAAACAGGAATATGTGCCATGAGAGATATAAACTTAATGTACATATTATATAAAAAGGATTATGAATATATTATATTCTTTCGTCCATAAAAAAAATCCAGTGTACAATAGTTTCATGTTAGGGTGTCTCAATACTCATCTATATTTTAATTTCTTAATAACAGTTTTTAGAATAAACTACGAAAACAATCCTTCGAGTAATGATTTGCTTAAATAGTTTTAAAAATGCTGCATGTGTATTACTTTAGTTCTATCTAGCTGCGTTCTTCATCTATTCGTCCATGCTGGTTTGGTCTGATTGTGGCAATGGCAACCTCATCAACAACAATACCACCACTTTACCCTCTTCAGTACACTTCAAATTAAATCCATAAACACGATGAGATAGAGAGCCTGCAGATTCAGATGAAGCACACAGCAGAGGAAACGCCTTCTCCCCTGTTGCAACCATAATAATAAAGATTGGGTTGTTTAGTCTTTAAGGTGTTTGATTATGGTGATTTATTGTTCTATGTCTGGTTTAGGTAGATTCTATTGTTCTGATACTCTTGTGTAACTTTTGGTCATGTTTGGAATGCGAAACTTTTTCATCATTACGAAAAGAGCTAAAAAAAATTGATTATCTGTAAAACATAATTAATTATCTTTGAAAGATAATGGATTATGTATATATAAATATAATAAATGTGTTTTCTATTATAATATAATAAATAATTAAAATAAATAGTCTAATAACAAAAAATAAGTTAAACTAATATTTTGTATAATAAATAGTTATAAAAAATCATAACTTAAAAAATCTGTCTTTTTTAATAATTACACTCACGGTTTAGTATTTTCCAATTAAATTTAACAAATAACAGAAAGTATGTAAGCTAAAATATAGAGTGAATTGCCAACGGTACTCATTGTAGTCACAACTCCAAAACTCTGAACAACTGCATTCAACAGGCCCAAGTGTTCATGTATAAAGATTTAGGCTTTTGCTCTAAATTTGAACATATACACTATTACTGACACGAAATGATGAAGTGTTTTTAAATAGAAGTGATGGTAGAAATTGTTTAGTTTTCAAATAGAAGTGAAGGTAAAAAATTAGAATTTATTCCAGATTTGGTATTCTGAAATCGAATTCCAAAGTTGAATTTCTAAAACACCTTTGAAGATTAGGCTTTCTAATCAACTGTCCAAAATAGCCTTTTTTAAAAGGTTTCTATATTTTTGTTTTCCAGAATATTCTTCCAAATTTTATTTTTGGAATATCTTTTCCAAGATATTGTATTATTTATATTTTAGATTTGTCTTTTCAAAACGACATTTTAATTTAACAATTCTATTATAAAATTTCATTTCTAGAAACAATCCATTCTAAAATTTCTTCCATTGGAAATTTTAATTTCCATATTCTATTATAAAATTTCATTTATGGAACACAATCTATTCTAAATTTTGTTTTCCAAAATGTATTTTTCAACCTAGCCAGAATGAAAAGCAATTCTGAAATTTCAAAAACTGACAAGGTACGAATTGATTGGATGCATTACGCTAGAGCCAAAGATTTAAACCGTGCTGGAGCAAAATTTGAAAAGATACAGTAATTAAATAAGCATTGAAGAAATCTTCACTACAAGCATTTCACACTGACATGAGAGAATACGGAAAAGCATGATAAAAAGTAATTTTTAGATTAGAACCCAAGTATAGGCAGTGCAAAGATTTAATAATTTTTTGAAAAAAACGTCAATCTCAACTAAATTGTATTTCATAATATGCTAATAACCTAGTAATTCTCTATCAACCTATAATAAGCCTCAACTGAATAGCATAATTTAATCACAATATTGCTTAAACTTCCGCTCTTAAACATATGTACAGCAGAACCTTTATAAGCAAAATCGTTGATCATAGTGATTTTAATATAGCATAGACTGCAAAGGTTAGAGTAAACTCCCAAAATAAACGGTGCCAAATTATCCATTCAAGCAGCAGTATATTACTAATACAAATGCACTCCAGGCTAGGAACGTTTATGGTCTCCTGTTCCAAGGAATGAATCTTCCTTTCCCCACATCAGAGAAAGAATTTTAATGTAAACAATTTTTCAATGTGTATGATTGACCTTCAAAGTTGAAGATTTGTTCACCAAGAAAGATGGAAGGAAAGCAACAAAAGTAATAACTATACCTAGACACCATACACAGTTGTATATGTTAGTAATTCTCATCCAATCAAGAAGGTTTAGCTCAATTGGTGGAAGATTGTGAAGAACTTATTGCAAAACATTCCCTATCTATTCATACTCGGAAAGAGCACAACGCCAAATTTAAGTCTGTAAGCAAACCAAATTCTATATTGCTTTTCCAGAAGCAATTAACTAATATTTTGATCAAACATTCTTGAATTGCAATATTAGTTTAATAATGCATAGCAACAGTATCAAAGGCAAAAATATAATGTGAACTCTATTCTGAATCAGAACTCTCAAATAAACAAAACTGTTAAATTGCAACTAATGTAAACAGAGCTCAAGCCAAAACAGAATCTAGCATTGAGGAAAAAGGTAAACAAGGTTCTCAAATGAATAAACAGACAACAGGACTATTCTTCTTCCTCTCCTTCATTCTCAGCAATGTTGAAGTACCTGAGTTCATAAATGTTTCTATCTTTGTTAGAAGCAATCACTCTGAGCCAGTCACGAACATTGTGCTTCTTCAAATACTTCTTAGTCAAGTACTTGAGGTACCTGAAATCAGTTCAGATGTTAAGAACACAAAAAATCCTCTCCAAAACACTGCGTCCTGAAGTGGACAATACATCAGGGCAAAGTCACATTTAATGCATGTGTCCAATATTACAATTCAGCTCAAACCCTAATTCTAAAAAATAAAAGTGAGTAAAAAGAAAAAAAACAAAAGTCACCGTTTGGAGAAGTTGCTGTCCGATGTAACAATGATTTTGGTCTTCTCGCGTGCGACGGCGACGGTGTCACCGAGAGCACCGGCCTTGCCAGCAACCTTAATCCTCTCTTGAAGAAACTTCTCGAGTGAGGCAATGTCCATGATCTTATCCTCCACTGGCTTCGCGCAGTCAATGGTGAATGTGACCCCTTTCTTCTTGCCCTTCGGAGCAGTTACACCTCGACTCATTCTTCTCACTTTCTATTGCAAACCGAATTCAAAAACGCAAAAACACAAATAAGAATCCCTTATTAGATTCTGTGTTTCCTAGAAAACTAACTGCTCAAACGAAATTGATTCAAACGGAAATTACAGAAAGCGAAGAACGGAGGGGTAGAAAGGGAGAAGATTACCTTAAGCTACAAATATGAAGAAAGGAGCGGCGTTGAAGTGTGGCTGATACTTAGGGTTTAGATTTGCCTCTTGTTTTATACACTATATGAAACGCGCGTTTATAAAGGGGGAAAATTAAGAGCCTATTGTTAACTGGTATTTTAACCTGTTAGTACTGTTAAATATTTTTTTATATAATTAAAATTTATAAATTATGTTATACTTAAATTTTTCTAACATGTAATTCATATTTTAAATGGATTATAATCAATTTAAGATTATACAAATTTATATAGATAAACAATTAAAAAAAATTAAGTATTGAAAAAATATATGTTGTATTTACTATCTAAAAGTATGTAAAACACATCCCACAAAGAAAGTATAAATCAAAACGTGTCACTTTTTAAAATTATGAATTCTACATTCTTATTATATAACATAGAAGTCGATGTAAATTTTTAAATAAGTTTCATTTCATAATTTTTCCAGCCCTTTAAATATTTTATCTACAAGTTATTAATTTAATATTATAAATATATTATTTACCTAAAAATAATTTGATATACATCTCTAGATAAATTATTTTCACTTTTTGATCATTTTTTTTTCATCAAAACCCCATGTTGTCCGTAATGTTATTGATCTTAACTAGTGGAACTTATTAAAGTTTTGTGAGATATTTCAACTTAGACGCTTTTCTTTATTTATCAGAAAGTATATTCATAAAATAAAACTGTTATATTGGATCAATAGGTTAAAAACAAACTTAGGTATTGTACAACAATAAGAAATTAAAAAAAATATTTTTCAATTATTTAATTTAAAATGTATTTTTGAATTATGTAATTTATAATGTACCATCTAAATATATATTTCACGTTACACAATTTATGTTATTGAATAACATTCTAGAACAATAATTTTAGATTATATTATTTATAATAAATACTTAATTTTTAATAGAATTTTCTGTGTCACTAAATTTGAAATTTGCCTCAACAAAATCACACTAAGATTAAAAATAATCACATTATATTATTTAAAATTAAGTTGAAACACCAATTAATATAACACTCTAAAAATTAACGGCTGAAACTAATTGAAGGAAAATAACATAAGACAAAAGGTCTTGTAGAAACTGATTGAACGTAATTGCAAAACTGCTGAATTGATGATTCGTTTATTTTGATTTACTTCAATAATATATATATATATATATATATATATATATAATAAAATTACTGCAAGCTACAAAATAAGAATACAGTCTTGTAAACTACCACTAATGCAATAATAACGGTAAATAATTTAAGGGTAATAAAATTTGAATTAATATATGTATAAATATAAGGGTATATTTATACATTTATTAATTCACATAATATATGTATAAATATACCTATTTAGAAAAAAAAACTATTTCTATATTTCTCTTCAAATGTCGTTCCTACACATATGTATATATACATAAATATGTTCCTCCACATAGTATAATAATCACATTCATACACAAACAAACACATGAGTAAGTTTCAACATACAAAAGTATAATTAAAAAAACTAATTTATAATTATTTCAGTTTCCTTTCCACTCAAACACAGTCATGCAAAAACTCAACTATCGATAATTCGATTTCATTTCAATCATATAAACCACAACATAAGTCTATTTTCAATCACAATCATTGAATTTCATTTCAATCCACAATACTTTGATATCATTTTAATCCACAATACTTTGATATCATTTTAATCACATTGACTCCACATAGATCCATTTGTAATCAAAGTACCTTGCAATCCCCCATACTTTGCTTTTGTTTCAATCATATTGATTATATATGAATATCTCGTCTTCCAGAAGACTAGTTAAGTATGCCTTTACCAGATACTACCATCTGATACATTCATCAAGGATCAATGTAAGTTCAAACATATAATTTTGATTGTCTATAGCGGGACTCAATATATATAAACTCTCTCATCAACTTCTCACCACCTAATATCTTAGTTTATGTGACTTAGATCATTAGTGAAACTAGATGATATATGTTAAAATATAATTTTTTCATTCTTAATTTAACAATATATAACATACATTATTCCAAATATATGAAATCAAGTTCATACAAGCTTTCATCATTCACATAGTGCATATCAACCACTCATACATTATTTAAGATTTCTCAAATCAATTACATATATATATATATACACACACATTTCGTCCTTTAGATCAATCCATGTCATTTAGAAATGACATTATTCAATTGATCATACTAAAACTTTAAATTCTTCAATCATTTTAATACAATCTTAACTATTCAAAATCTCATATACTCATCAACCCATAATCAAATTCAGTTTAACTAACTTTATACCATAACATGCATAATTCGGTTACTAGATTAACTTATTATCTAAATCAGTCATCTTAATATTCTATCAAAAACATAGATAGCTTTCCTGTCTAAATTTTTTTATTCCAAATAAGTTTTTGTTTAATTAAGGGAACCACTCCAAAATCTATAAACCTAAAGTAAGTTATCCAAACATTACCAACTTTCACTATAAGGTTAAGTTGAGAGATGAACATTTTTCTCGATTAAATCCACCAAAATTGATGGACAAAATCATAAAAAAATAGAAAATAAAAGATCTTTAGAGTAAATTTTTTTTTTATTCTATTTAAAAATATGATCAAGTAGAAGTGATCATTAACTCCTCATGTACAATACATTGTAATCATATTTTAAAATAATTGAAGTATGGTGAGGAGAATTTAGAGATATGGGAGAAAAAAAGGTGGTAGAGTGAGAAAAAAAAAAGCAGTGGAAGTTAAATTAACATTATTTGAAAAGAATACCAACATTTTTTTTATCTCGAGGTAATTCCAAATAATAACTAAATGAATATATAGAATTACATTAAAATTTCCTCCGATAAATTCATTACGAGTTAAATCAATCATAATTTTGTCATTGTATAAAAAAATCAATATTAGCGTGCTTTTTAATAAAAGATACAAACAAAAATAACATCATTCCAAAGATTAGTTTTATAGTATGTTTTGCATAGTTAGGAGTATTTCAGTTGGATAAAAAATAATGTAACTTTATTGTTGACTTGCTTTTAAAGTATAAATATGTATGCATAAACCAATTCAGTGGTGAAATATCCATTAAAAAGAAGGATGACACAAGAGACACAATATAAATATTTATACACAATTCATTTCAATTTTGAAATATTCATTAAAGAGAGATGATATAGAAGATAAGACTCTTTCAAGAGAGATGATAGTCTAGTCTAGTAACATATACCTGTATCCATCTAAATATTAGTTATATTTTTTTATAAAAAATAAAGATCATATTATAAATTTAATGTCAAAATAATATATTTTCTTATTTTAACATTAACTAAATAATAATAAAAATTACAACTGCATGATTCTCAAAATAAAATGTTAAATAATAATATCATAAATGTCAATTTTTTTTAAAGTAAACAATTAAAATAAAAATGGTATAATAAAAAGAGGATTCTTCCTTTTTGGTATTTATATTTACTTTCACATTTTATTTTATTATTTTAAAAATATATAATAAGAGACTTTTTTTTTTCATTTCCTTGTTACAATATTAATGTATTTCTCATACTCATTTTATGAGTGACTCTTCCAACTTGCTCTTCTCCACCTATGACACTAAAATTATTAAAATATTTTTTCTCATTTGTATATTTAATTAAATTAATAAATTTATTTTTAATATATTTTATTAAATATATAATAAATACATATAACTTTTTTTATTCAATTTTTAATATAAACATAACCTTTTTATTCAATTTTTAGGGTTTGTACCCTAAACCCTAAACATATACGTGTTTCTACTAGTATATATACTCTTTTGTCCCAATTTTAAAAGTTAAATATAGGATATACTTACATCCTTCTATATTCATATCTAATCCATTTAGATATTCCTCATTAAAACATGGACAAATTCAAACAATTCGAGCAAGTTTATCTCACATCTCGATTTAATCTTGAATAAGTAGTTGAACTAGTGTTAATAAATTAATAATAATGAAATAAAATAAAAAATAATATAATAACTTAATAATAATACTAAAAATAATATATTATTATAAAAAAAAACACATAAAAATAAAAAATATATATATCATAATATTAAGTTTGAACAATACATATTAATAGCTAACTCCTTTCTTTCTGCATGCCGAATGTGGAAGTTTACAGATAATATATAAGTTGTTGTTCAACCTTTCTTTCTGCAGCCAAGTGCTCTTATCCTATAAATATATAGGATAACTGTGAACTGACAAAAAATGCTAGCAAATGTGTGAAGCAACTAGCACTATAAGCAATCCATCCTACAAGGAAAAACTAGATTCACTCTGCCGCAAGCATGTTTAACATTTCAATGTAGTATTTTATTTTGAGAATGAATACAGTATAAGTCCAATTGCAAATTTTGCAATAATGATTAAGATATGACTAGTACTAGGATTCCTACTATAAAGAATTCAGGTTACTCTGGTTGCCCAAGTTCTTTATGAAGCCTTTGCTTCTTTCTTACGATCATAATATTCTACTAGTGCAGCTCCGGCTAATGCTCCCAGTGTAAGTGCCTGTGCGTGCAACCTGAGATTAGACAGCTCAGAAACATTAGAAAGAAGAATGAGCTTGAAATTATGCAAGGTGTCCCAAAGCAGTAAAAATAAACCCACTCAAATTGTACAGTAAATTTTGCAACAAAGGGGAGAAGTAAGAATTAAACCCAATATATCACACATACATAGAACTATCTATCGCAGTCCAGTTATGCACATTCCAGACACTGTTCATTACTTTCAATAAGTATGAAGATCAACCGGTATCCTCCTGGATTCAAAAATATGGTTTCACTTTTCAGGTCCCTCAAATTGAATGATGACAACTCAAACAATAACAGCGATAATCAGATAACCACGCAAAATCAGTTAAATGGATTGCACAGTGCCACTGGATTTACATAAAAATAAATTGTCGGGGATATTATTTTCCATCTCCCTTTTAACAATTTCATGTAATATACTTCATATCTCAGTCTCCCTTTACCCTTTTTCCAGGAACAAAAACCATGACAAAATGGATATTGATGTAAGTTCATAAAAAAAGGACCTAATTGAAATTTTTTAAAACAGTGGGACGAATTTGAGACCAACTCAATAATAATAGCCCTTATATCCTAACGAGTCTCCAAAGCTCGTGTTTAGAGTTAATCTTTTCCCTTGAATCCTCAATCAAAACTAATGCATCACAAAAATGCATTAGGTATAATTTTGCATATCCCTGGTAAACTCATCCAGGATCAAATTAAACGAATGAAGACTCAACAAAACTGAACCCTGGTGTAAACATATCCTTGTAGGAAAATACTTAGTCACACGTCCAAGAGTTCTCACACTGTTCTCGAAAAAACATTTCTTGATATTTAAAAATGTTGTTGACATTTTCATCAACCCTAATAGAAGATGAATGGCTTTTGTGGTAGACTTTCCTAATATAAATCCAACGCAATTCTCTCCAATCCAGGTCTCATCTCTTAGTGCGTGCTATCAATTTTCCAGTTATTTCATAGTGCAGCTCATTATTTATAATTTCACAATTCTAAAAGGAATACCATTACGACCAACAAATCTTGTATACATCCTCTTAACGGCATCTGAGACCTCTCGAACTCAAATTTTGCAATTGTAATACTTACTCTCTTAGTTGAGGGCTTTATGCTGAACTGTATGCCATCAATTAATTGATGAGACAACGAAGATGAAAACAAGGCATATGTTTATACCACATGAAATACGAGAAAAAAGGGGAAATCCATTGAAAAAAGTAATCAATAAACACTACATTATTATTCAAGACAATCAAAACTCCAACTACATTATTATTGTTCAAGACAATCAAAACTCCAATGTATCGTTGTTATAAACACCTACTAAAATAGTAGTTAATGCTTCCTATAGCCATTCTAAAAATATAAATAAAATAGCCTGTATTTCGATCTTCTAGCTGATTGACATTATTGACTTCGAGGAGAATGAAATTAGCGTCATATCAAAATGAAATTAGAAAGATGGCCATGATAAGAAAAAAATCTATAAACGTAAACTGCAATCATACATTTTCAGCAAAATAGTGTTACACAAATACTAGTTTTGAAGCTGAATTAATCACAAATGATAAAGGAGTTCAACTTGATCTAATTCCTTGGCTATATCAGGATATATGAAAACGAATTGAATGTCACCACCACCATCGGTCTAAAAAAATTAATTCAATTCCAAACAAAGTAATTTCATTCCATTCTACTGAACAGATATGGCCCCAATTTACACACTGGTTGAAAAAAAGTGGAAACAAAATGCAAGTGCCAACAACAGGCCTCGATGAAACAAAGCACAGTAGCAAAACATCAAAGCAATCGTAGCATTCAGTTGACACCAGACAAACTAATGGCTTACAATATGAACACAGAACCACAACAAAATCACAAATACGTTTCCTCAGTATCAAAACCACGGATTGCACAGCTTGCATGACGCACCCAGTTAATTATATAAACCAACAAGAGCATACCAAACGAACAGAAATTGTAACTAACCTTGCGTGGATGATCTTCACACTGGTTTTCATGTTGGGTCGAGACCAATTGTACGCAATTGAACCCGTGATACCGCTGAGCCACAGACACCCTGATCCGAATATCACCGCAAAACCACAAAAATCGAAATCATTAAAATAAGGCACCCATCGATGTCATAATAAACAGAAAAAAATGGCATAACGATGAATAACAAAAGAATCTAACGGGACGAATGAATAGGAAGACAGAGGAATTTACCAACAGTTCGAAGCTTGTGCTCGACGACCCATTTCCTCAAGGATTCAATTTGAGTCTTCGCTTCCGACATTGTTGCGAGAGAGAGATAGGTGTTGAGGTAGGTAAAGGGAATGAAATTTGAGAACGGAACGAAACGAAACGAAAGGAATGAAAAGGGTATACCAAAGGGTTTGCTTTATATAGGATACTCAAAATTTGGTGAGAGAAAAAAAATAAAAGAAAAGAAAAGAAGAAGAAGCGAATATAAACTAAAACTCGTAATTCGTAATTCGTAAACCTGAGACTGCGATTTCCGACGGCCAGAAAAGCGCGTTGAAAATACTGTGTGACGCACGTGTCTCTGTTGTTCAATGTGGTTTTATTTTCGCCCACTGTATTACCCAAACTAACTTTTCTGGTTCAAACTTCGAAGAACCAAACCACCAATTTAATGCATTACCTGAACCATGAAACTCCCTTCCTTAGATTTAACTTTTATAAGCTTTAAATATAATGATAGTAACATCATCCAGTGAAACATCAACAAAATTCTTAATTCAGTGTATTAACATCATAAACAAATGTTGTCATTATATGACATTATTAAGGATTAAAATCATAATAATAATTTTATAAGGATTAAAATAAAATTTTTGTATTTGTTGAAACTAAACAAATGCTATATTTTCAGAATTAATCATTATAAAAAAATATTTACAGAATGGAATAAAAAATAACATGTTAGTATGTTTATTTGTAGAATATAATATGTTTTTTTTATTTCATAAAATGGGAGTGTAATTTTAATCAAAGAAATATTTAATCTAATTTTATTCACTTATTAGTATGTTTATTTGTAGAATATAATTAAATATTTTAAGTTCACATACTTTCAATATAAAGATTTTTTACATTATAAAATAATTAATAATTGTTTTGAATATAATTATTAATTAATCATTATGGAATAAAATTTGTCGATCAATTTAAAAAATATAAAGTATTTATTTATCAAAACGATAAACTTTAGGGGAGGTTATTTTGAACAATATATTTTAAAAGATGAGCAATTTAACTTTTCACAATTTTCATCTTATGATTTTAATAAATAAATTTGAAAAAAATGGACAATTTTAGTTTCGTTTTAAACTTGTCAACCAATTTTTGATGAAACAATCTAATTAGTTAATTTATTTCTACAATATGATATTTCATGATTTTACTTTATTTTTAACAAATTTAATAATTTTTTAATATTTCATTTTAAATTATTTGACCTGTAAAAATAAATAAAGTAATAAAGGCCACACAAATAACATAACTAAAGTAGTACACTTTTTGAAAATGTTAAATACGTGTTTTAGAGATCCAATATTACAATCATGAAGCCATTAGTTTTACATGTCATTATTATGCGAATTTATCTTTAAAATTAATATGCATACCACCCAGATTTTTTTTATAAAAATCTCCTATTAGTATGCATACTAAATTACGTTACTGTACTTAGTTACAAATATAAAAGCTAGATTCATGCATTACTTTTCTAATGACTATCTTTCTATTAGTAACGATAAGAATTAATCCAACCAATTCTTTACCATTAAATATTTCTTAATTTTTTTTTTTAAATTCAAAAACATTTTCAAAATTTAATTTTGTTTTTTTTATTATACAGTTTTTAACAATTATACATAATTTCTTTAAAATATTACTTTTATAATTGAATTAGATATCCATCCTTGAACAAAAAAATTAACAATAGATTGAATTGAATTTTTATTAAATAGACCAGATTAGATCAAATTTTTAAATAATTTTTTTAATTCAATCCATTGAATCCAAAATAAATTTATCCAATCTTTCCACTGTACTAATCAGAAGGTTAAACTAAATGCCCTAGTCAAGTTAGAATGTAGCTCAACCACAATTCAGTTCTAGTTCAAATCAACCACTTCAAATTTAAATGCCTAAAAGGTTTGTTTCATGGCTTTAACTATCACATTTAAAATTCAAATGCAAACTAGAGGCAGCAATAGATATTAGATGTTCTAATGTTCAATTATCAAATTAAAATGTAGCGCAGAAAATACATGCCCTGTAGTGGTCTCCAGATTCAAAAGTCCAGCTGCGTTCAGATTTCCCCTGTAAAATGAGAGGTGCCATTAGAAAATCAAGGAGGTTTTGAAAATTTGGGAAATTTCAAATTAACTACTTGAATGATAAGGAGTTTTGGTGAGAATTTACTGGAGCCAAATGAGATTATGATGGGTTGCTTGGACTTCGCCTAGGACTGCGATTCTGGTGAGGTCGAGGCTACAGTGCACGAATGATATCAAAGCAGAAGATTCAATACAACTATTCTCCACCACTTCCCCAATTCTTAATAATGTTAAGTAATTCAAGTCAGATAAGACTTACCGATGAATTTGGAGATCTTGATCTTGACTGGGATCTGCAACATTTTTAATGAACAAAACTAAATTCATTATCTACCAGACCCAATATTCCACATCAAAGTTAACATAACCAAAATGAAGAAATTCATCCACCACAAATCCTCGAGCACCACCCAAGCGGAAAAGCTATCGAACCCAGTAGCAGACATCTATAGTCTCCATAAGGGTGAAGAATTCTATTGTCAGCATCGCATGATATCTTGAACCGAATATAGAGAAGACATACCCATCATCACAATATAGGACAATAAGAATTCCTAAAGTGAAGGAATAGATCAACCAGAACTCGGAACACAAGTTATGTTTTTTGAATTGTAACACCGCTGATTTGCCATGATTTGTACCAATGGCAATTAGTTCATGATGATCCAACCTTTAGAATGCAACTCATCCATCTACCGTCATCCAGTCTACAACAATTGCAAAACATGTTGGGAAGTCTTATATCGTCTAGCTCACTTTGGAGTGTGGCTTATATATATTTGTTAGTCAACTGCTCTTGATACCATTTGATTTTATGATGAAACTTGACATGGTATTAGAGTCAATAACTCATTGGTACCAACTATTCTGATAGGTTTGTCCGATTTGACAAGCATCTATGGAGGGGAGGCGTTGAAAACTCTCACATTGTGTGTCTCAATTGGAATGCGACTTGTATATTTGTTGGATACCTTTGCTTAATATCAATTGATGTTAAGATGAAATTTGAGAGATCGTGTTTTTAATCAATATATCATTATTGTCATTAGTTACAACAGTCAGGTGATCATCAACAAAACAGCATTACCTCAAACAAAAAAGGTTGGCGTTTGAGCACCACAGGCCATCAAGATCCTAATATGCAGTTCCCAGGTTGCCGCATAAGGCCACTCTAAAAAGCAAAAGTCAACCCTAATGAACATTTGTATATTCAGTGGCCAAGCTGACAATCCATTTCAACATTACCCCCTCCACCTTTCCACCTTTCCTCCTTTCCACATATGACGTGCTATGCTGATAAGTCTATGGTACAATATTAGGCTTTATGAGAAGAAAAAAGTGGAATGCATACAAAAAAACTCACTTTGAGACAATTAATCGGGAAATATAAGGAAATAAAATGTACACAACTTGTAAAAAAGAAAGAGTGAAGCTCAAAAAAATTGAGACACAAAAAGGAATATCATAATATCAACATGTCAGTGCAATCCATCCCCAAAACTGAATGCAATTCATATAGATACGGTCCCAGACAATCTCGCATAGAAAATGAAAAATTAATGTCACTATTAATTAAAAGTGAAATAAAGAAATGTCATTGTATACTTGTAATAACAGATGTTCCATCCAATGAATTTTCATTTCCATCAAGAATTAACGTGGTAAAAAACTTAAAAAGCAAAAATCGTACTGAAACAAGAGAATTGTGGAAGGAAAAGAGAAATGACAGAGAACTGTCACCATTCACCTATACATGACGTGGAAGGCAAAGAAAAATTACAAAAAACGCAGAAACATGATTGAAGCTCAAAGAAAAAAATGTAAAATAACTAAATATGAAATCATCTAATTGTCATCATATTCGCCAGTTAATATCAGTAACTTCTAAATCAATTGAGTCCCCAAAGGTGGGCAGTAAATCATCACACATGCCATTTGTTTTAGTTTTAGCCCATATGAATAAACTATTTTGTCATGTATATTTAAAAAATTAAGTTTTCATCTCTCCTTGTTTGGGAACAGGGAGAAGGAATACTTAGCGGCTGAAATATAGTTTTAAAATAAACTAAAAGATAGAGAAAATAATGAATTCAAGCAGAGATATACATACAACCAAAACAGGCAAACGTTTCTGACAAGGACAAAAGTTGACACAAGTTGATTTTTTTATATAAGCAAAGATGGGTCTACAATAACAAATAAAATTATGAATCAACAAACCAAGATCTCATTTCTCAACTAAAAGTAATAGACAGAGGAGTATAAAAATGAGTGAAAAGTAGAAATAAATATCACAAAATTCACCCAAATAAATTATATTATTCCTGCTGGTGGTGCATCACAAAACAAAGAGCCTTCTGGCACGGAGGATCCTTAGTTATTTTTTATTCCTCCTGGTGCATGCATGACAACCCGAGAATACAAAGTATTGTCCCCCCTCCCTCTCTAGCCTTTTGAATGTCTCATTGAAATCATCAAGTTGGCCACAAATAATGCCAGACAGGAAACACAAAAGGTTTTGCCAAATGAATTTTACCCAAAATTATCAAGTTTATTTTTGATCCACCATATATGTGAAATGTGATGTTCTTTTAAATGAACCCCACATGATACTACCTATTCGGAAAGCTGAAAGAAACATACTCCAAGAGAAAAACCTATTTACAGTAATCGAGTGATACTCTTTGCCTAATGATATTGACCAAATTCTAGTTTTACTTATTGTGTAGAAGCATAAAAACTAAGCTTTAAAATTTCAAAATTTAAATCACAGCACAAACTATCAGACACAGTAGAAACTGACCTTGAAAGAGATATTGAACGATGAGGGTGTTTTGCTTTTGGAGAGAAACTGCAAAAATTAACACTTAGTCAATTACATGAAGCTAACGAAAATTCATACCGATTCATACTTCAATGTAACCAAACTGAACCTTCTGCTCCTGTCACTATAGCTAAGACTTCTGCTGCGGCTGCAGCTTCGACTTCGTGAGATATATGGGCTATGGCTGACACTTCTAGAATAGCTCCTCCTTGAATCACGACTACGACTTCTAGTGTAACTGCGATCATATTCTCTCACCTGGACCAATCAGAGATATACATTAATAAAAGCAATTACAAAATTGAAAGTGGAATGCAGTCAAATATAGCATCCACCCACTCGTATGTATGCTCGAGAAAAGGCATTGCGGAATTCTGAGTCATCAAGTTTCCTGATCTGTAAGGCAATACAAAGGTAAAGAAGTAGAACAAATGTACTAATTAAAAAGATGGCAACGAGGGTAAAACACAATCTGATAACCATTAGATGATAGGTTTTAAAACACTTACAGCATATTTCATATCATCATAATTGGTATAATCAACTATCCCAGTCAAGCCTGCATACAAATTATACCAAAGTTTAGAAATTAAGCTGTGAAACCTTTAACACATAAATTAATTAAAAAATCCTATGAATGCATGAAATTGTAGGGCGCAGCAGCAAAATGACACCTGTCATCATTTCCTAAATAAAAGTTCCCCCTGTTCCACGTGTAGTTTTATTCTCATTTTCCTTTAATCAATGGACTGACAGCATAATAGCCTATGCACTCAACCACCCCACAGTATTACTCATTTTGCAATGGTATAAATATTCCAAACTAGACCTTAATCCACTTACCACCACGCTCACGGAAGACTTGCGAAAAACACACATCACCAGCTTTACGCATGTGATCCTAATCATCAAAACTCAAAATAAGAAATTCTGGTTCATTAACTTTCAACTAATACAATGATGTCAATGTTAAATGTCATCAATAAGCAGCATGCAAAAATATGAACCAAGCCATACTTTCAGGTCTTGCCACGAAGCAGATGGAGGTAATCCAGTGACCAGAACTACAAACAGAAGAAAAAGGTCAAGAAAAAACATAGAATTTTAATGTGCAAATAGAAAGTAAAAATGAAAGGATAGAAAAACTACAATACAAAGATACCAAGCTTAAGAAAACTCATATCACTATATCAGAAAACTATACATACCACAATAGTCAGAACGCCTAGAAACTCCCCGACTACCACCGCTACCACTATAGTTACTATAGCGGTCTACTGATGATGAATGTCCCCGTCCACCATGTGCAAGTTCAACCTACAGAAACAAAGAGTGACCGGAAGATTATAAGAACATTAGATAGTGCGTCCCCCAGAGAAAACACACTAGTGAACAAAAGGAGAGCGTACTAACTCGCAACTGAAAACCATCAAAATTGTAACCATCTCGATATTTAATTGCATCTTCAGCATCACGAGCATCCTCAAACTGCATTTAAATATTCAATACATAAACAGAATAAAGGATCAATACTCCTTTGCTACCTTAAAATAATATATACAGACCTCTACAAAAGCATAGCCTGGTGGTCTTGGAGGGATCTTCAAATCAATGTCAACAATAGGACCCAACTGCAATTAGACAGCGAAGAAAGCAATTAGTGAGATATAATTTTGGATCTTTTCGTCTACAACTAGATTTCGGAAGGAATATTGTGCGGGGGGGCATTACTAAGAAAGTAAACGAAAAGGTAAAATAGTGCAAGATAATTGACAGAACAGTAAGGATTCTTTACTTCCTTTTGCTATCACAATTATACTGTTAATCAAACCATATCATGCCCAAATGCTAACAAAACAATAAGAATAAATTACACTTATGCCCCATGAGGTTTAATCGAATTATACTGACACCTCAATTTCTATAAAATTCTACACAAACATTCCTTTTGTTTTAAAATCATTACACTGTCAACCCTTTTACATTACACAAGCACCGCTTAAGTTTTAAAAACAGTACACCAACACCCTCCTGATAAGGAAGACCACTGTAATGGTGAAAGAAACAAGAAGTATTACTATAATTTGCGAAAATCTCAAGTGGTGTCATTGAAAGTTTACAATTTTTTTGTTTAAATAGTACATATTTGTTGTCTGTTTTGTATTTATTTGCAACTCTTGACAGATTTACCAGTTACCAAAGATAAGTTGATTTGGTACGGTAGATAGATCAGAAATTATTTCTCCATATTCCGATTCCCCATTTTTTAAGATCTACTTGTTTTCTTCTCGTGTGTGAGTAACTGTGTATTCAATCCTAAGAATAAGACTAATAATACATCATCATAATTTTCACAAATATATCTTAGTTGTATCAATAACCACACCTTGTAGAAAAGATCCTCAACTTCTCTCAAGCGAATGTCACCAGGAAGATTGCCAACATAAATTGTGCGACTTGATCGTCCACTCATATTTTACCCTAGAGAACAGTTTGAATTACAAAACAAATTTCCTGTAAATTTACATACAATGAATGTAAACAACTGAATAAATTCAGCTAAAACATATGCACAATGTACGAAGCAATGTTGAGAAAAACTCACTAGAACAATCATATAATTTCATAACCACAATATGCCTGAGCTGCCACGCAAGTTCATCGAAGTCAAACTAAGTGTGATTGTTAACACATAGGTTATAGGAAAAACACATAGGGCCATCAGGATTATGTTTTCTTTCAGTACTTTCTGGTTTACTCAACAACTTAAAGAAACAGAAACAATAAAAACAAATAAATACCCAATTGATCACTCTCTCTCTCTCTCACACACACACTAGTCGAGTCATACATACGCACAGAATCACTTGGCGAATAAACCACTCCCAACGAGAATCGATCAAGATGAAATTAAAACTGAAGTCAATAAAACTAAAGTGTGTCTATCATGTGACTGAAAATAAATGGAAAAACAATAGAAGACATATTTAGTGAAAATTCGGAGAAAAAACAAGCATGTGACTGAAAAAAATGTTGCAAGAACAACGAAAAACGTTCCAACAACAATGAAAAATCTTGTTAGAGAGAAGGCATACCCTGAGATGAGAAGACACCGAAAAAGCGAACGGAACAGGGAAATGAAAATTCTTCACTTCTAAGGGTTGAGAAAAAAATAAAAGGCACATTCAATCATTGACACGTGCATGTTCTTAACCGTTACATATGTCGTTCATGTTTTTCATTGGCCAATTCTTTTATTTTAATTTAAATATTAAATATACAATCTATAATATTCATGAATAATATACAGACAGACAATTAATCACCAATTTATCATACTTTTAATAGTTTATTTATATTTTTCATTAAATATAAGTGTTATATTTTTCACTAAAATGTTATTTCAATCAAATAAAAAAATTAATTTAATATAGAAATCCGAATCAAAATAAATATCATGTGATTTGATCTAATTGTCTTCGCAATTTTTATTATAACAAAAAATTTAAATCTTTTTTATTAAAAAAAAAGTTAAACATTTTATAATGTAAAATTGCCAAATAAAAAGTATTTATTGTAATTTTTTTATCATTATTGTCAGTTATAAAATTTTAAAATTAGAATGTAGGTACGATCAATACAATTAAGTTAAAACTTAAAACAATATTCTAAGGATCAAACTACAAATTTACTCACTAAGCCACTTCTAAGGATGTTAATAGACGTGCTTGTTAGCTTTACTGTTTAGATTAAACAATGGTTAGTTTTCTTATTTCTTTCTTTAGTATTTTGCAATTGTGTTGTTAGTTATGTCAATTGGTAAAGACATCACTTACTACCGATATAAAACTTCTTATAATTGATCACAAAGTGAATATATAGAATGCATTTTTACGTCTGTTCATTCTTTTTCCACAAACTCTAGAGTTTTCACATCATTCCTTTATTTCAAAAAAAAAATTGTGTCATGACATACACATAATTCCTTTATTTCAAAAATAAAATTATTTGTTCAAGATTAGATTACTTTAAGTCAACTTTTAGAGACTAAATCAAGTGTTTTTAATTGGGCAGAATAAATTTTTAGGGTGTATTTAATTATTATAAAACAAACTTATGGATTCCTGCAATTTATTAAGGGGGAAAAAGGAAAGAAAACAGTACATGGAAACTAGCATGTTAGATGACACCTAGATTCTGTTAAAAAGGGTGACGGACAGAGGAAAAAAGGTAAGGGTACATAGATAAAAGATAAATAAAGTATGAAAGATAAATAAACAAAGATAAAAGGAAGTTCTAGATGTTAATGAAGTTGATGAATCAATCAATAAAACTAGATAATTTAAATTCTATTTCAGAAAAAGTCAGAATTAAATAATTTAAATAGCGATTATATTTAATACAGAACAATTTTTCGCCTTCCCAGATATAAAAGTAGATGTTTTACTTAATACTTATGAAGTTTGAACATTTTTCTTAAATGGTGTATCCGTAGAAATACGTATATCAACACTTGTACGACACTTATTGATAAAGTGTTAAATTCAAAAAATATTTGTTAAATTTCTGACAATTCTAGGACAGTTCGAACACAATTTAAAAAATGATAAATACAATAATTTTTAAAAAAATTAAATTTATTGTATAAATTTTTATTATGATTATAAAAAAAGGAACAAATTCTTTTGAACCAATCATAAAAAATATCTTCCTGCTCTTAAAAAAATCTGAAACATACTAGTGCGCATAAATATTTATTGTCAATTTATATAATTTATAATTATATAATATATAGATTCGTGTCTACCTGTCTTACATTCTACGTGTCAGTTACATTCTACGTGTCAATTACCTGTCCTACATTCTACATGTCAGTGTTCATGTTACATAGCTTAATACCCTATGTGAATATTTCCTATAATTATAAAAAAATGTTTTTTCTTATATAATGATTAATTTAAATAGCATTAATTTTGTACTTGATAGTTATAAATTCAACAATACATACATAAATATTTCAAATTTCTGGTTCTTAGTAAAATAATAGTTAAAATAATACTTTTAGCCAGTTATAAACACAGGCATTGAATTTGAAGTGTTAACACAGTGAAAACATTATAAATTGGACACATATGTATAACTTACAACTATAGGCATATTGCAAAACGTGCATCGTACAGGCAACTGATTTATTTTATTTTAAAAAAAAATCTTTCTAAGGACATTGGAAAATTTTGGGATTGCAAGAACGAGTTATAAAAAAGTTACAGAAGCTAAATATATTTTATTATAGACGCCACTTCACGTTGGTTGTGACATGCTGTAATGTTTTATAAGATAACTACTGCTACTATTGTTTTAAAACCAGCTTTCGAACTTCCATTACCTTTTGGCTCAATTCTTGCACAACAGTTTACAAATCACTCTTGGCAATGGGTAGAAGTAAAATTACTTGTATTCTCAATACACAGAATTTGCATGAGCATCGTTATCAAACATAAATAGTTGACCCACTACAAATCCAACCACACTTGCCTTCATCCACTTGATTCATCACCTGAAATAACAACGGCCCAGTTTTTCTTCCAAATCCTGATACCCCCAACTAGATATAACGTTTATTTTATGCCCACGGAGGCAAATAAACTAAGAGGAAGCAAATGTCCATCACACTGGTGGCTGTCGGAAAAATCAATTCCAAGGCCAGCCAGAGTATATAGTCTGTCATGACAGGACAGACCCAAAGGCTGAAGTGCCAAAGCAATATATAACATTTCTCAAAGCATACATAATTTTCCATAATAATGGTAGTTTGCTTCACAGTGAACAGGATACTAGTGTATTACCGATTTTGTGAAGGCATTCTATCTGATCCGTGCCTTAAACGAAAGCTACTGGACCTGGTACCGGGATCTGATCTGCTGCTGGACTGGTGGTATGCTCTCCAACCTGCATCTCTATCAACATGGCTCAATGACAAAGAAGGCAAGTGGTCTCTTTCCCAAGCATGGAAGTGATTTGGTAGATGGGTTTCTTCTTGAAAATTGCGCCCTGATGAACTTGATGGGATAAGAAAAAAGCCACCACTTTGGTCTGGCGATGTGGCTATTGGTGCTAATTGAGCTGATCCACTATGACTGCTGGACCGTCGGGAGCCAGTAGTGATAGGTGTCCGCATTGTGGTTGAATTAGGAGGTTGCTGTGGTTGGTAGTATGCCTGAAGAGCCTGAACTCTATCCCGAGCTCGAGCATTGCTACCAGGATAAGGAGGAATCATTGAAGAAGCAACCGAGCTCCCCGCTCTGGCAGCAGAACTGCAGAAATTAATGCATTGAAAGTTATACAAGTGCAAAAATTAATGCATTGGAAGTTGTAACCCCAAAAAGTGCATGGAAAATCAAACTTATGACCTGTGTAAATATCCACTAGCTAGTGATGATTCCGATATCCATAATTTTTTATCTTTTCTAACCAAAAATCATTTGTTTATTTAATGTCATAAGCTGAATATATATATTATGTTTAGCTCACTAATCATATTAAATTTGAACAAATATTAAATTCATGCAAATAAATATAATTTACTATCGTGAGGAAACTCAGTAGTGGTACCTGTGACCGACAAGAAAGGGATGCATGAAAGATCCTCCTGATCTTGGTACGTCTGAACCACCCCTGACTGGCCTTTGACTACCAGGGGATACTGATGACTGATCAGCAGCAACTAGACGAGTGCTTGCTGTGGAGAAAGGAGGGGAGTGGTGTTCCCAGCTGTGATAATGAAGATCCACAGCAGGAAATGAGTATGAAGTTGGTATGTCACTGGGCACAGATGAACCATTCCAATGGTTGAAGTTTGAAGCCTCTGATACAGTTCCCCCAGAATTGGAGGAGGATGGATGTATTGGTCCAAAGTAAGCAATATACGGGCAAGGATGACTGGCAGATGACACAGCTGTATGTTCAGCAAATATAGGATGTTGTCCCAATACATCATGATCTGCATCTCATCATTCCAGTAAATTAAGAATTCAGTGCCATGCAGACATCATTTTAAAAAATGGAGGAGGGTGATGAGCTATAAAAGGGATCTTACATGCAGATGATGAAAACTCCCCTTCCCTGGAAAAATCAGGAATATAAATATTAGTTCAATAAACATGCTACTATTTTCCTTTAATGAGTGTGGGGGAAAAGTCTCTTAAAAAATGCCTAAAAATTTAGCATTGAAAGGTAAAACAATTATTCATCAACAAAGAAAAAAATTGTTTCTAAAAATGCACAGTTAACGCATCCCCATCCTCAACCTGCATGTTGAACAGACAATACTCAACTTGGGTTGCATTCGACATAGTACAAAATATATAGCACTATTCTGTTATCCCTTTCACATGGCAAGGAAAGTCAACCTCACGGGTGAATCCATTTACTGATCTAATTAAAGCACATTCATAAAGGTAGGATACCTATTTCTTGGTTCAACAAATTAGAAGTATGACTGTATGATGAAACAACAACCTAGACAACAAGAGTAAATTCATTAACAAGTATACGACAGGTCTTCATTTTGGCTGCAACCGCAGTCACAAGAAACATACTGAAATATTGCCAAACACAAGCCCCACATAAAGGAACAACTGGGCCTCCTGTTGGGAGTGCAAAAGAGTACTCAATCTCAAACGCACTTAATTAGCCAATGACATTACTAAAGAAGAAGAAAAAGGATGAAAGGAAGGGGCTTGCTTCAAAGTTCATCATTCCCAGATATTATTAGGGTGGTGTGGCAAGGCTGCCAAGGCAAAGGGCAAGGTGAAAGAACTGGATTACAAAATAAAGTATATGTGAAACAATAATTGTTATTGATAAAGAGGATCAATCTCTGCCTCGGTATCAGATACAGAATAGATATGCTGTACAAAAAATTCCTAACCTTACTAGTTATTATAGAGATCTGAACTCACCCTCTTAATTTCTTTCCATCTCACAACTCCCAACTGACTCTAGTCATCTCCCCTTCTCCGTTTTATTACTGAAAAGAAGTAGCTATTCTGTTTTTAAGAGAAACTGGTACACATCCCCTATGAATCATGTCCTTCCTCATAACATAGATCCTAACAAAAGGCCCATCTTGTATCCATCCTTGCTTTAAATTAAAATACAATTCTTAACCCACCAAAATTTAAGGCTACGGACAAGAGCCTCCTTTTTTTTGGGGGGGTTATAGAATAAACCCCCCAAAACCAGACAGATACATTATGATTTCGATGAATGCCATTGTCTGGGATAGCTAGTTACTACAGCGGAAGTCATATTCTGTATTTAAACAATTGGAAATAAAGTAGTTCCACGTAAGCAAACATTCAAGGGAGCAACTAAGTTTGTGTTTGGATCTTCATCCATTATCCACATTTCATGCTAAATTCCCAAAAAACTCAAACAAGTATTTGTTGCTTCAATTTTAACTCCCAATGCACAACCAAACACATAGTCAGAAACAAGCTTTAAATTTTACTGACACTACCACCTTCAAAACTGTGATGCTACCCAAGATTTCCACTAGTATTTGCAAAATAATTTTCTTGTTTGCCAAAATAGTGTTTAAAATATAGCAAGGACTTCAGAGTTCAGATTTATTGATAACATCAGTAGCTTTAACCAAATTTGACTCCAATGAACTTAATTATGTTCCATATTAAAACAAAAACATTTTACTTCAGTGTATCGCTTCCCATTGCAGCAACCCTTTATTATAATAATTGTTAAGGTGATATATGTGAAACCACCAATGTAATTAATAAAAGTCAGATATGGTATGTGTTTGTGTATGCGTTTCCACTAGTACACTATAAAGAACAAAAGAATACAAAAAATTTCAAGTCCAAGTCTATGAAACAAAATAGATGTTAGCTTGTATGCCTTACTCGAAAGATGATGGAAGTCGAGTCAGGTTGCCAAAAGGACACCAATGAACTCCAAAAGACTGCAAACACCATGCAGTCAAAAAAGTAGTCAAAATGGTGAGCAAAATATTATCCATACACATAAAAAGAAATAACTCCAATTAAACAAGAGGTAATCTCAGCCTTAAAAGTCAAAGTCAAACTACTAACTAATAATTGGAAAATGAATTTCATCTAGATTTATTAACTTGTACATGGAAAATGGATAAAAACTTTAACAGCAGATCTTTGCGGTACACTAAGAGTTGAAGATTGAATGAAAGTAGACGAATAAAGGCACAAGGCAGAGGAAGCTCACATTCATATAAGGTCAAAGGACATAGTGAAATAATATTAACTAGCTTCCCTTTTTACTTAAATGTAGTAGACAGCTATGTTTTTGCTTTTGGTCTATAATTTCATACAATTTTATGTAGCATATAATTAAATGCCCTCCCAAATCCCAATAAGACATTCAGAGAATAACTTATTGATAAAACCAAGTAAAGAACAAGTTTGCAATTTCTGTCTCTCTCCTGCACACACACAACACACACATAAAAACCTAATCAATAAAGGAGTATTTATGCAAGCCAACGCTCAGGTGCAAGCATAAAATTAAAACACAAACAATAAGTTAACAGCCCTCTTACCATCTCAGAGTAGCTAAGATCATAAAGGTCCTCGTCATGTGTCCACTCATCCATGCTAAATTCTGGATATGACCGGCTACCATTAGCATAAAGCCATTGACCTTTCTCAATCTTCCGGCAATTAGGGCACTGCATTGCTCCTTTTATGTTGAATGCCGAACCAATGCAATCTAAATAATGTAAATCAATAGTAAGCATAAGAATATTACTAATGCATATATTTTTGTCAATAAGAAATCAGTGCATGCAGAAATTCATGACATCACTATTTCTTCTATATTCCACTACTGAAGTATTATTGATCAGTGCAAGAAAAACTCATGAAATCACTTTTCTTCTATATTCCACTACTGAATTATTATTGAGCAGTGTAAGAAAAACAAAGGAAGATACAAGAGTGCTCCTTTTGCCCCTTTGTAAAGTGATTAACAAAGGGGAAGGAGGGACACAACATACCATCTTCTCCCTAAAAGAGAATCATTCTCCACCGATAAGGTGAACTCAAAAAGTGACATTAAATTGTACTCTTTTATTTCAAAAATAAGACTTACATGTTTATGTCTCATCTAACGTTCCAAACAAGGATATGAAATTCCACCACATAAAAACCAAACACCATACATATTGACCCAACTTTCCATATAAAAAAATATTTGATTTAGGAAACATAGGGTCTTCATGTCAGGATTTGAAATTAAGACCATTGTATCAAGCAATTTAAATCCAATCAAGGATTCCAGATTTGCAGATAAGACTGAGAAGCTTCAACGGAAACAACTATCTCAAATGGTCCCAGATTCTTCACACCTATCTCAAGGGAAAACGATGCGGTAATCATCTACTTGAGCAGAGACCAGATAAGAAAGACCAAAAATACAATGTGTGGGACAATGAGGATTCCACAATCATGTAAAGAACCAGTGGAAGGAGACCATTGACAATTTGCAGTGTACTTATTGAAAAAGATCAAGGGACTAAAAGGAAAAATGTCAGAAACTGCATTGAAAAATCAAGGATTGGGGGGAGCAGTAATGACTGAGGTCACTAGATTTCATCTTCTCAAGCAAAAATGTGATTACTTTTATACTAATTTTTCACTCAATGATTAAAAATCAACTAGGGTTCACAATAACAAGGTTCAGATCAGACAATGGAATGAATTATCCTTTCTATCAAACTTTGTCTCCTTAATCATAAGGAAATATCCATGATTCCTCATATGTAAACACAAGCAAAATGGGGAGGCCAAGAGGAAAAATGAGCAATTTCTCAACAAAAAACTGAGCTCTTCTCCTTCAAAGAAAGGTTTCTAATCTCATTAGGAAGGAACAGGCTATTTACAGTCTTGTACATGATAAATAAACCTCCCCACAAAAGCCACATAGAGATCTTAAACAGCTTTAATACTTACTTCAAGACCTTAAATGGACTTATTCCTACAGTATTTTGGGTCTACAACCTTTGTTCATATTCACAACCAATAGAGGCAAACTTGATCTTCAGGCTGTCATGTGTGTTTTCCTAAGTTAATTTTTCACTCAATAAGTTACATGGTCTCTGACCCCTAATCCAAAAAATGGTACATATTTGCTGATATCCCCTTAAATCAAAATAAGTATTTCTCCCCAACATTTCTTCTCAAAAGAATTTTCCAATGATATATGATGAAAAAAGTGAGCTTCTTGAACAACCAAAAGGTATTCAATAAGTCTCATTAGTCAATTCATGCATGACCCAAGAGAACCTCACCTTTAATCTGCATACAGAGTTTACACAATTCACAGGGGAGACCGAAAAATAGAGTCCTATTCAAGAATAGTTAAAAAGTGATGTTAGGATCCAATTGCAAAGTATGGGAGTTCTGTCCCCATTTGAAGGATTCTAGTATGGACTGCAGGGTTTTATGAGCTTCCAACATGTTTTTGAACAGCAAACAAGCTAAATAGGCGATGGCATTGGTATTGCACTACTCACCAAAGTAATCAAAGGGAAAGTGCATAACAAACCAACATGATCGTAAGACAGCTATGGAGTGTGATGGGATGTCAGAATCCAGTTGGTACAGGACTTGAGTCGCGCAATTGATGTATAGGATTTTAATGTAGGGTTAACTAGACCTTGTTGGGCTTTCCAACTACAACAACCACCTTTTTATGGTGTGGTTCTCCAAAGGTTCTTATAACACTAATGCAGACTTACAGGTTCACTAGTAGATAGATTCACATATTGCACTTTCCTACAAGAAAATTTAGTTAAATGAAAAAGTAAAAACACAACATGATAGCTAGATCATCTACATAATCAAAATTCAAAATCTATTACTCAAGGAATTTTTGTTCATCTTTGGATAAAAGTTATCCTAGATGACTTGGAAGTCAAGTTAGTAGGTCTCATTAAGCTCCATTACAACCAGAAGTTGGCGATTAATATAACTCAATCCTACAAACATGATAGGAGTATAGGACAAAGCATGTTGAAATAGACAACTTATTCACACTTCACCATGGAAAAGCTAAAAGAAAACCTAGTGTGTTCCATTCACACAGCAAATAGCTGATGTCCAGCAAAGAGGCTGAAAGGCCCCAATTTCAATGACCCAATTACCAAGCTAAGAATGGAAAACATCTGTTAATAAAACTGGGGGAGAGGGGATGAAGCAGAAAATGTGGATATTGTAAATTAGATGTAAATCATTTCAGTTTATCAAGTTTGAAATCCCTTGAATCAAAGGATTTTGTAAAGGAGTCTGTCCAGGAAGCTAAACCTGATTGTGAGGAGATTATTTCTGATTATTAGGGGTGATTTATTTCCTTCACGCAGCCTTGTTCTATGCTAGAAATACCTATCTAATATTATTTTCAAATCCTCAATGACATCATTCTATTCTCTCTTCAGATTGCAATTTTCTCGTTATTAAAAGTCAATACTAATAGTACATGCATAGCAACAAAAGCTCTTAGTACGACAGGGAACAATGAATAATGCAATATACTTTTTCAAAGATGACACAATTCATAAAAACAATGTGTGAATGAAATCGCAAATTGTATGCAGAAACTAAGCTTACAATGATAATATTAGTACAAACTTAATCAGCCCCATAATCATCCAAAGCTAAAGTATAACCAACAACATCTAACACTTAAACCATGAGTTAATGTCGTATTTTTTTCACACAACTCGGTTTTTGATAGAAGTATTAAATGCAGGGCACGCACTAAAGAAGCATTTCAAGATCCGCACAAGGTTAAGTACAGCTAGTGCTTTGTCCACCCTTCAAAACCAAAAGTTTTCTTCTTATGGCAGATGAAGATAAAACATATTCATGGACCTAATATATGATGTTTTACAATTAAAACCAAATGGCCACACTTTAACTTGCTTACATTATCAAATAAATCAAAATTGGAAGGGTAAATTTATAAACAATGCCAAATATTAAAAACTGGAAAAAAATAACAAAATATATTACTAGTAATAACATTCTTGAGGGATATCTACAATAATCTCGTATGAGGTTAACATCTATTTAAACCAGTCTTGATTTCAAAAGTACACCTAATTCCTTTGCACCACACTTACTTCTAATTTTGAAGGGTACCATCCGCATGAACCAAAACATAAATAAAAAAAACTCAGGAGTGTGTATTCTTTTAAAATGCAGAAGGTGCCAATATGTATAGGGATATAAGTGCAATTTTTCAATCAGGACAGGTGTAAGTGTAATTAGCACAAAACTCAGGGAAACCCATGTGCTTATCCGTTTTATTTAACATGACATGTGAAATTACTTTCAAAGTGTATACATGCAAGGATTGAATTTGTTTGATCATAGAATCACATAGAGTCTTTCACTTGTCTTGTGACAATGAGAACAAAATTGACAGTGTCAAATTGTGAATTTTAGTTTTAACTTTTAAGAAATACTTTAAACTGTAAGCACCTCCTTCAATCCAGATATTCGCCAACAATGACAACAAAAGTGATTCTATTTCTAATATTTTTATAAAGCCTTTAATAAAATCCATTGCTGACCTCACCTTGATGCATTAAACTCAGAATAAGATGCCAAGTGAGGAAACAGCGTACATTGAAATGACCACTGCTAATTCAACCCAAACCATAACACTCTCCTAAATAAGCATCCATATAAGGACCAATTGAAAATGCTTCCTCTAGTGAAGAGGATTATAGTTTTAGGTTTAATAAGAATAATTCATTAATATTGTTTAGAAAACTGTCGGGGTGCTATATCCAATACAATTTGGACATTATCATAGAAAGATTTGATTCATATACACATGTGGAACCTATTCCCCTCAGATCCCCTCTATTAAATTTTCAAAAAGGGATGTTCAGTATAATTGTGAAACTTCTTTTTGACATGGCACCTGAACAATAAAATAAGGGTTATCTATCCATTGGCTTCCTGCATCTCTATTTTTTTATTTGATATTTGCATAACAGAATCTTAATTCTTAGTTTCAGAGAGGGAAAGTTTACATCATGTACAACATTATATCGGCTGTTCGGGAAAAAAGTTAATATAGCTCTGGTAAATATACCCTCACTGGGTTCCACTGAAAAATAAAGAAACCACACACTCTGGAATTCCTCACTGCAGTCAAGACCAAGTAACAGCAATCGATTTTTTTTTTATCAGCAATCAATATATACTGCTAAACAGGAAAGACTGCCTACATTATGCAGAAACTCCTCCAAATTTAACCAATTCGACCAGACCAAGACAATGAAATCACACTCTCCTGATCTCCTTACTGTTGACAAAACCTATTAAAAACAAGCACAGTAACTGCTAAACAATAGCAACCAAGCATATTATGCAGAAATTCCACTAAATTTAAGGAAAAGGTCAAAAACACCACATTTTTTGTCGGTTAACCAATTCAACAATGCCAAAACATGAAATCACACACACTGGAGATTCTCACTGTTGACAAGACCTAATTAAAAGCAGTCAATACGCACTGCTAACCATGAGCAACTACATGTATTACGCCGAAATTCCACCAAATTTATGAAAGTTAGTCAAAATGTCACAATATTTGTCGTTAAGCAATTAATAAGACACCCTCTGGATTTTCTCACCGTCATTAAAAGCAGTTAATACATACTGCGCCTCAACAAGACCAAGTCAATGAAATCACACACTCCCAATTTGCTCACTTTAGACAGGAGTTATTTAAAGCAATTGTTAAGTGTGAGCAGTTACATGTGTTATGCAGAAATTTCATCAAAGCTATACAAAGTTAGACAAACTCAGAAGGTCAGTTCTTTTCTTTTTTTAAAACAATTCATCAAGACAAAGACAATGTCCAACTTCTCCGTACATAATCATGAATTCCAACCAGGTTACAAATATTGAAACTGATCTAGATTTCCAAAATATCATCATAAATTCTAACTTGGCTGTAGCAAGACGGATATTCCAATCACCGCCATCATTAAACTACAAAATGTAATGAATCAAAATTGCAAAATTTGTTTGAATATGAGAGTTTAAAAACAAAACAATAGTATATCCAGCCTAAATGCTCTCCAATTCTCCATTCAAAGTAAATGATCAACAAACCAAATCCGAATCCATAAACCCCAAAACTCCTTGGCTTTAGAACCTCAACACCAATTAACATACTATCGAGAATAAAAAGTCGTCATGAATAGTTTGTGTGATATTATATTATTATTATTATGATGATGATGATTATATGCTTGTATCTGCATCCACCGATGATTAAAACAATTATGAAACGGAAACCAAATTTCCTTCCAAATTCTAGATCTCAATTGTTGCAGCTAACATCGATTGAGGCATCGGCTTATGAATGCACAAGTGCCTAAGCTGTGTCATTCTAATTCAAGGAATATGTAAGTCATCGCATTTACAGACACTGAGGGAGAGAAATTGGAGTTACCAAGATGAAATTGATGACCGCATTGAAGCTTAGCCCAGGATCTATCCCCATTATCGGCAACAGGCTCGAGGCAAATGGAACAAGGAACCGAGGCGAAAGACTTTCCACATCCACCATCTCCTCCGTCGTCTACGACCTTATTACTATTGGTATTGTTATTATTATCATCCTCTTCGTCGTTACCAAGACCCATTACAAAACCCTAAAATCGGAACAAGAGGGAGAAAGAACGAACGACTGCGTTTGATTGAATTTGTGTTGTCCGAGTTAGGACAGGGATGAGAAAAGTAAGGAAAAGGTGTAATCTGAGATCTGAAGTCTTTGGTTTGGTCTGCGTTTTGGGGCAGAAGAAGATTGAATGAATTTCTTTTGGATTTTTTTTTTATTTCCATTCAATCCACTGGGGATCGTTGGATTCTTCCTCTGACTCTGATCACTCTTGTCCAATCAACTTCACCGACGGTTATGATTCATTGGCGGTGTCTTCACCTTCCTTTGACTTTAAATTATTATTTTTTCATTTTCTTTAACTCTAAATGTTTCTTTAATTCCTCTTTGCTGTATCTAATGTCGTTTTCTCCTCTATTATGATTACAAATATATGCATTTCATTTCTATATGTCAATGTATGATTCTTTTCTGGCAATGCACAGAAAACAACAAAACATTTTTATTTTGAAAAATAATCATTATAATTAGATTATTTTTATATTTTCTTACACCAATAACTGTTCCCTCTTGAGTAACATACATGTATAAATAAAATTTTCATCAACCTGACTGTAAGTTATTTTTAAAAAAATAATATTTTACCCTCTTGGTTTTCTTGTAATAAATAATATATAGATCTAGTGATCAAAATACATACTTTAAGTTGTAATATAATAATAAACTTTAATTCTATCAAATATTTATTTGGTATACACAGTATATTTTAATTCTGCCATCCTCTTTTCTGTGTTATTTGAAATAGAAAGGAGTTATGAGAACATAATATTATTGTTTAAAGTCAAAATAATAATTCGTTACAAAATTTAGAATGTGGTTGTGGATTATTATAAAAATAAACATTATATGTGGGTGGTTAAGAGATTACATGAAAGATAGATTATTCTTACACACATGGAAAAAAAATAAAAGAAATGAGTAAACAAATATAAAATAAGGAAAGAGGAGGAAAATAAAAAAGGTAAAAAAAAGTTATACATTTAATATTTATGTATGGATTTGTACATTAACCATAATTTTGTAAAAATTGGATAACCTTATATTATATATTATTTTATGATAATGAATGTGGAAAGATGGACTAAATGGAGAGATAAATTACTCAAGATAGTGATAACAATGTTTGATAAAAAAAAAAGAATTATTCTTTAATTTGTCTATCAAAATTTGTTATTATATACGATTAAATTAGAGAGAGATAAAGTGTGAAGTGGATGACAAGTATAATATATACCAGATGGTTGGACAGTAAACTAGTCAATATTAGTTTGCAACAAAAATTAATAAATCATTAAAAAATTATGTAAACCTGTTTTTTCTTTGTTCAACAATTTATTTTTGACAAACCCTGTGATTATTACTAAATTATTTGCAAGTAAAATACTTTATGATATTACACATTATACATTTGATAGGGTAAATGTTTATAAGATGAAAATAGGTTAAATTGTCATGAGCATATAATTGTAATGTTTGTTTTGTATAAGATCTTTAATATATATATTTGTAAATCACAATGTCTTTAACTCTAATTGTTCAAGTGGTAATTAAAGGAAAAAATATATATCAAAGAGAAGAATAATGCGTTAAAAAAAGAAAAAGAAAAAAAGAGTAAAAATTTACAAATACATAGAAGTTAGGTGAGAATTTTTTAATAGTTAGGTTAAATCTTTTGAAAAAAATGTATTTGACAAGTAAAAAAACAGTAAAAGCTAAGAAAAGTCTAATTTCAATGTGATTTTATCTAACTTAACATGTTGCAACATATACACACGAGATGACAATTTCATTTTATATAGGGGATTTTTCATTTTAAGTGTTTTTTGTTATTATTATTATTTTGTAAAAGAAAATCATATAATGTAGTCTGACCTTTATTTTATTTAGTGTACTAAAAAATGAATGGTTTATTAGCTAGTATTAAGAGTGACACTGGTTTAATTTTAAGTAGAATCTTATATTTAAAATTTGTTAATAAGAAAATAATATAAATAAGAGATTTCAATAACGTAGTTAAAAAATTAGTCATCTTCATTAAAATATTTTGTAACAAAACTTTGATAGGACACTCTTATATATTTACATACATATATAGGAAAAAATAAATAGTAAGATTAAGTTTTTTTATAATTAATAAAATTTTAATTTTAAAAAAAAATATATATTTTTCTTATGAGAGTTGGCTTGCAAGCCCGCGAATTACCTCTTATGCAAGGCGTGATAGCGAAACAAGTCCGCACTTCGTGTGCGGGATGAACCAAACACAAAACGAACCTGTGCAAGGTGGGACAACCTACATTGTCATCATACGTCAAATTAAGTCAAAACTTCATTCAACAAACAATATACAAACATACCATATAATCAAACTATGCTCACAAACTACCAACCACCTTGAAACAAACCAAATAACCAAACCAAACTAGTTTATTGAAGCCATGTTGATAAATCACATAATCAAACCAGTAAAAACATCAATAAAATTAACTAAAAATCATTACACATTATAAGAAAACCACTAACTATTAAAAAAAACCTTTAATTTAATGCTTTAAACACATTTAACTATTTATCATCATAAAATATAAAAGTATATAATCTTATTTTTTATCTAACAATGTATAAAAAATCAACTTAATATGTTTTAAAAAAATAAAGGATAAAACACACATATATTGTGAATTAAAATAAAATAATTATGATTAAAAATAGATACATACATAATTTATATAAATAATGTAAGATATACAAGTACGAGAGTATCTAAATGACTTTAGAAAACTTTATTTTAAAACTTTAATTCTGTATAATATTTTTATTAAATAACTTGTAATAGTGTATTGAGAATATTTTTAAAAATTCTAAACTTTATACAAAACATTATAGTATGTACAGTGTAATAGACAATAGTAGTTGAAATGTTACCAACACCATTACATAAGAGAGTAAAAATAAATTTTAAATCAAAAGAGTATTGAATGTATTATTGTTAAAATAAAAAACAATAATATACTTTAATCTATTTTAAAAATATGAAAAATATTACTATAATATCTGCTCCAAAACATATTATTGTAATCCATAATTTTCCTTTTCTCATTTTATTTTTAAATATGTAAAAAAAATTCATAATTTTAAAATCTTCTAAATTAATTTGAAAGTAAATAGAATACTAACAAATATGTCATAATTATTAAAGAGAAAACCTTTTTTTTTTTTTTATCTCTGTAAGTCATAATTTTCCTCCATACAGAACTTTTATCCATAAAAAATACCGATTTTTAGTGGTCAACATTTTGGTTTGGCCTTTATTCTTTATTCTTACCCCACTTCGTCATTCATTTAACATTATGTCATGCAAAATTAGAAAAGAATATATCTCTTGAATATTCCCTCCCATATATAAAATAGTTATTTATTAGCTAATAATAATCTCATGGGGTAAGTTATATACCACACAACACACACATATATTCACATATATTTTATTATAATCATTCTTACTAATCATTAATTTATATAAATATAAATGTAATCATTGGTCTCAAATTTTAATTATGTTTATTATTGTTAGTTTGAGATTTTTAAAAAACTGAACTAACAATAAAAATGTAATCAAATCAACCTTATCATTTTATACTTTGAGCTAATATAATTCTTAAGATATAATAATTATATTTTCAATGATAAATTTTGAAGATACATTTTTCATCTAAATATAATAACTATCAATATAAAAAATTGAAAAAAATGAAAATTATCTATTTCAATATATATGATCAATAATATACTAAAAAACTAAAATTTATGAAAATAATAAAACTAAACTTCACAAAAATAAATATGAGATAAAATAATATGAATCAGCATCGAACTTAAAAGAGATAAAGATATCTTATTCTAATATTCTTTCCCATTTTATACTCAAGCGGTTCAAAACATCATATATATATATATATATATATATATATATATATATTTCCTGATTTACATACCGAACTTCAACAAAATATAGTTTATAACGTGGAAAAGATATTCATAAGATTAAAATAAGGATTAATAGTATGTACTTAGACCAAAATAATTTTACATTCAAATTATAATTCCCTTATTTTGTTAAGATATCCAAATATATTTATATGGTTTAGATTTTGTTAAAATTAATATTTTTTTTAATCCAACAATAAGAAGTAGGAAAAGATAAAACAGTAGAATCATGGGATGATAGAAGGATTTGTTCATGAGAAAAATCAGGAACTATTTTTTGTAATCTAAAATAAAGATCATGAACCTCTCACCAATCATTCTATAAAACCTCACCACCTCTCTTTGTTTTCCCGAACCTTCAATCTCTTTCTGCTTTGCTTCCTATACTTTTAGAATCAGAGACAAACAACATCAACAACTGTAACCATGCTTGTCTACCAGGATCTTCTTACAGGTATAATTTTTTTTTTCTCTCAATTTCAGAACTTGTTCTTTCTTTCCCTTTGCCACCCTATTGGGTTTCTTCTTTTGTGCAGTTTTGGATATCTTGGGATTTTTTTGAGATTATTCGTGTGACCCACTTTGATTATAGTTCCTCTTCTTTAGACTAATAATTCTTTGCAGGAAGGTGAGTTATTTGTGCAGGGAAGATTTTGAGATTTATATGTTGTTTCTGCCACAAAAGTGGTTTGAATAATTGAGTTTTTGTGCCACAAAGTTGCAAGTTTGGGCCTTTTTAATACTGTCTGTAACCTTAGCTTTGAGTTTTCCGTTGTTCTAAATGACAATTGCTGTATTTGTTGTGATGCAAGTGTAAATTCTGTTTTGTTTGAAAAGTGCTACACTTGTTGCATGCATCCCTAGACCCTAATGATAACGGGTTTGATGGCCTAAAGATGGTTTTGATTTTCAGATGGTGTGTTTGCTGATTAGGGATTAAGATTTTTGCTTTCCTTGCTTGAGGATTTCTTGATTTGATCATAATTTTCAATGGCTTTAACTTGTAAACTTCTGTTTGTTGATGAATTTTCAGGTGATGAGCTTCTGTCTGACTCATTCCCGTACAAGGAAATTGAGAATGGAATGCTGTGGGAAGTGGAAGGAAAGGTTTGTTGTTAATGATCTGCATAATTTGGAATCTCTGCTACTTTGCATACTTTATTTTCAATTTCTCCAAACATATGTTAAGGGAGATTGCTAAGAACACTCTCTAATCCACTTTTTCACCGAATTCTATATTTTTGAATAACTTTCAACCGAGAGAATGTACTTAAAAGAGTGTGTTCTGATGTGAATAATGTGTGTGTTTTGGCAGTGGGTTGTTCAAGGAGCAGTTAATGTAGATATTGGTGCTAACCCTTCTGCAGAAGGAGGAGAGGACGATGATGGTGTTGACGATCAAGCTGTCAAAGTGGTTGATATTGTTGACACTTTCAGGCTTCAGGTAAAAGGAGAATTTTTTATTTCTTGGTAACCATATGCTGATTTCTTCTGCAGAACAAATGGTTAAGTCATCTATTTGTTTTTGTTTTTCAGGAGCAACCATCTTATGATAAAAAGCAATTTGTGACTTTCATCAAGAGATACATAAAGTTGCTGACACCCAAATTAGAGGCAGAGAAGCAAGAGTTGTTTAAGAAACACATTGAAGGAGCAACTAAGTTCCTTCTCCCAAAGCTGAAAGACCTTCAATTGTATGTGGTTCATCTTCTTTGGTTTTATTCTGTTGGATTTGCTTGTTAACCCTCATTACATTGTTTTTTTCTTTATGCATAAATGGTTTCTTACTGTGATGAATGTGGCAGTTTTGTGGGTGAGAGTATGCATGACGATGGAAGCCTTGTCTTTGCTTACTACAAAGAAGGAGCCACTGATCCAACCTTTATCTACTTTGCCTACGGTTTGAAGGAAATCAAGTGCTGAATACGTGCAATACTGTCTTTATGTTTTGAATTTTCTAGTTTTGGTTATGTTATGAGAGAGCTTTATCTGTATCCCTTTTTTTTTTTTTTTTTGGTTGTTACGAGAGGAACATGTGTTCTAGTTATGACTCATTGTTCTATTTGTCATTTTCTATTCTAGATTTAAACTTATTATTGTTAATTAATATTATAGTGAAACCTATCTAGTTATAGTGCTTGTAATTTTTCTTATTTTAAGATTTATTTATTCAAGCATTCATTAATAGATAAATACCATTCAAGTTTTTAATAAAAAAAAAGGTAAAAGTTTTACGTGTTAACTTCATATTTGAATTGAATGTAAGTCTTACAAACATGAACATCCTTAGATATCGTAGATTTCGTTAATTAATAGTATATGTAAGGTAAACTTGTCTGGTTATTCTTAGTTAATTTTTTTTTGTTGATTACATTTTTTCATCAACAAAACTAAAACTTAAGACCTTACATAAAAAAGATAGAGCCTAATACCGATTGAACCAACTATATGTTGATACCTTTTTAACTTTTATAACAATTATTTTCTTGCTTAATTATTATTTGTTCCTAATTTAAAATAAAAGTAATAAACAGTAACAGAAAGATATATATATTTATATATATATATATATATATTTATATATATATATTTATATATATATATATATTTATATATATATATACCAATTTAAGATATATAACAAAAAGACTCAGATTTTTGTTAAATTTTTTTCTATTAACTCCTTTGCTCCTCATTACATACAACTTCGATTATATGTAAAACACTATCGCACGTTTTTTAAAAACAAGCAACCACAAGTAAAAAAATATGATAAGTTAGTATTTTTAAAACCTTTCAAATGAAACTTTAAATTTAAAAGAATTTATTAAAGATACTACCCAATCAAATATCTATAATTATTTCATATTTCATATCATGTTAAAAATCCAATCAAATATCTATAATTATTTCATATTTCATATCATTCTTTTTAAAAATTCAATCAAATATCTATAAAAAAAAATTCATCTTCATATGAAGTAAATTTATGACCAAATTCCGCATACAAATTCATATTTCATCTATAGATTCCAAGATACTGAGTCAAAATTGTCATTTTCCATAGAACATCACAAATCAATACTCTTCTAATATCTGAACACGGTATTTTCTTCTTTCATGAAAAAATATAATGTCTTCATCACATCATATTTTATATCACAATGACATCAAAGTTTAGAATTTTAAACATTCTAAAAATCTCAAAAGAAAAACACATAATTATATAACTAATTGTTATTAATTACTTATAGAAATAAAAAATTAACTTACAAAACACCTACTTGCTCGATCGCTAGAAAACAACCTGAATCGATTGATGTATAAAATGATAAGTCCAAAGGATGAACTAATTTTTTTGATTATATACAGTTTCACAAGTCTTGTTTGTTTACCATAACAAATATCATACTAGCCTGATGAACAAGATTTTAGACATTGGCAAACAGATCAAATTTGTATTACTACTAGCAAATTGACGATCAGATTGTATTTTTAAAAGATACGATGATTATAGAATGCTGTAGGTTATATCATACGGTTACAGATTGACAAAAGAATAAGAAAAGGATAATAAATGTAAAACATCCACATAGATCGTTGTAAACTGAAAAAAAAAAAAAAAAGCTTGCTCCACTGTGTAGCCTACGCATAATAATTCAGGCTTGCTTTCTTCTTTGCTTGGACTTGAATAATACCTTCATTAAAGTCCTCATGGTTGACCTACGTTTGAAACAAACAAATTTCAAGAACATTCCAACACCAGGTAAAATATATAAAAACAAAACTATAACCTGGTCAGCAGCTTTGGCACTGAATTGAACCAGAAAGGCAAAAAAATATAAAGAGATTGGCAATAATTATGATAATAGATATCTGAATCGCTCCAACTTGGGGTTCAATGGAGAGGATTATGTTGGTGTTCATAAGAAAAGCTCATAACAACAATGCCAACCAATGTAGTCAAACTCGTAACTCGTACGAGGATCGGGAAGGAGTTAAAAGATCGTAACTCGAGGATCGTAACTCGACTCGTAAGAGTTACTAACATATGAAAAATAATATTCAATACATAAAA
>Ga0123342_1000880_pt1 | contig 49766 bp, 18 predicted proteins | sample Turbeawhitnodule_FD_89960 | JGI IMG/M metagenome (GOLD analysis project Ga0123342, IMG submission 89960) | Root nodule microbial communities of legume samples collected from Mexico - Turtle bean Mexico white nodule | ecosystem: Host-associated > Plants > Roots > Nodule | place: Mexico: Nepantla...
CACTTAAGATCTCAGCTAGGCTGACACCTCAAGTAACAACAATCATTTACCATCACATGAAAAAAAAATATTATTAAACAAAAGAAAAAAGAAAAGAAAAAAAAATACAAAAATACGGGGGGACTAGACCAAAACCCATATGTTAACAAAAACGATATATAGGTAGACTATACCTATTCATAAAGAATTCTAAGAACAGACAAGGTGGAAGCCTTAGTGATTGAATTATATTTAAAATTCATTTTATTAAACTTATTTGATTTATATTAATGATACAAACTTTACAGGTGAATTATTTTAAAAATAGCAAATTAAAAATATTTTATAGTATAAAATGGATATAAAAAATTTATTTTAAAAATTGAATTTATAAGATTGAGATTTAAAATTTATTTTATTAGATTTATTATAAGTATATTAATAGATATAAATTTTACTTTATAAATCAATTATATAAAGTTGAGTAAAGGGTGATATCTTATATTCATCTGAAAATTGTGGTTTTTTTTAATATAACTCGTAAACTGTAATCCTATTGGCTATAATTTTTTTGTCATCTACCAATTACTTTACCCGTTATTACTAAATATTCTCTTTGTCTATTTATTTATAACGTGAGACTTTTTTATTTGATAAGATTTAGATGTTTTGAGAATGTCCTTTATAATTTCATATCGGCGAGCTACGTACTATTTATAATTTCGACATACGAACACAAAACCCTAAACTAAAATACTTCATTGCTTTTAAAAAACTTAAATAATCTGGTTCTAATTTAAAGAAAAGTAATTATATATAAATAATTATATAAGTTAGTTAATATTAATTTATATATCATGATTTTAATTTAACATATTAGCCTATATATTTATGTTATTGACACATAAAATTAAATTAAATTATTTATAAAATATGTTTAAAATATAATTTAATTTAAAAATATTATATATTTTTTAGAATATAAAAGGACATAAATAAAAAAATGCAGTTTTTTGTATAATTAATTTAATTTTTTTTAATTTATCTGTAAAAATATTAATTAAATTTCATTTTAGAAAATTATATATATTTTTAATAAAAAATATCATTTAAACACAATTTATGTTTCGTCTTATATAATTGCTGGAGATGGAGGAAATGTGGTTCAGTGACACAGATAGAGGATGGAAGCATGATAAAAGGATTTTGAAGGATAAATTATTTATTATTAATAAAAATAAATTTAAATATTAATAACTTTTTTATTTATAAAAAGATATTTAATTTAATAATATAGTAATTAATTATTTTTTTCATTAAAATTGGTTTTTATTTACTAATTTTTTAGTAGTAAAAATTATTTAAAAAAAGCTAAAACCTACTTGAAATAACTTTAAAATATAAAAAATTGTTAAATCATATATATTTGTGGAGGTAAACAGCTTAATAATGAAAAAGAAGTTGTAATGGCTAATTTATCAACATTTATTTGAATAAAATCCATTGATAATAATATAGTTGCAAGCATTCATTATAGTGACCATAAAGAACACATCATCCTCCAGTTATGCTTAAGAACATTTTTTAGAAATAATCTAAATTTATTAACATTTCCATGACTAATATATTAATATATTTTACTTTGTACGTATGACTAAAAGGTCTTGAAGACTAATTAGCAAATGGTTAAGGAGGCAATACATTTTTGCATGTTTTTATTTTATTTTCATGAGTTTTACTTCTGTTTTCTTTTATTTATGATTAGTTATTTTGCTTCATTTTTCATTTTGTTTAAACAAATTATAAAAAGTTACATAGAGTTTTAGAATTATGGATGCATTTACTGGAAAAAAAATATTGAGATATGTCTTTCTTTGTGATTAATGAATATGATTAATCTTTTGTAAATTGATCACTTATAACACAGTTGAAAGATTTGACCTTTGTATGGGATTTTAGTTTGATCTGTAGTACAATGTCTGTTGGATCCTTAGTTGGTAGGGTTATAGAAAATCTGTTTTTGGAGTTTTGTATAAGGGTTGAGACACCTGAAGTATCTCATTTTATTTTATTTATTCTTTGCTGATAAAAAAAAAGTTAGAAAGATTTCACATTTAAATTTGAAGTGTTGGTATTGTTTCCATACGAGCGATTTTATTTCTATTTCTTTTATTGCATGATTGAATATTTTGGGTAAAGAAAATACCAACGCTTTATTTAATATTTATCGAGTGAGCTAAAAGAAACCAAACTAACATGAATTATCATTTATTACCAATTGAGCCAGATATTTTTTTTTTTAACTTTAAGCCCAATGTTTTCCACACCTTAAAAAGCATGAGAGTATCTATGTCTACAAATAGTAAGAATTCTGAGTTTGGGGTGTTTGATTATCTCACATGCTAAAAAAAGATAAATGTTAGGTACATTTCAATGTAATGGACATATGTCAACATTACTATCCTAACTAGTCAACAAAATATATATATATATATATATATATTATCATTCAAAGCAATTTAAAAAAATAAAATGTAGGCAGAAGAAGTATGTTATGAGGCCATGTATAGAAAAAAAAAATCTAAAAAGATGGAAAAAAAAAAGATGAAACAGAAAGAACCAATAAAGGAATGACGATTAGAAGAAAACTTGAAGAGCTTGAAAAAAAAAATTAGGAAGCATAAACATTTTTTGTAAAAATTGATAAATTTTTATTTTAAATATATTGAGAATATTCTAAGAAGTTCTATAATAATCTATTTTCTTCTAAAATAGAGTGGAAAGAATAAAAAAACTAACTTAATTACTTGGAGATGCTTCCTGGACATACTTTCTAATCTTAAATAAGGAGGGTCTCTCACAAAATACTTAAATAAATATTATTGAATTAAGATTTTTTTTGTGAGATTTTGGATATATTGATAGTTTTACATTTTGCCTGGATTTTTATATTGGAGAGTTACGTGAAACAACATTCTATTTATGACTTATGAAAATGTGGTGTTTCAGTTTAATCTTTATTTTCATAAACTTAAACACATGGTTAAGACTGTATTTAATTTCTTAAGATTGTCTTTGATTTCTTGGTTAAATCTTTCTAAATTCTTCTGAGTATGAAATAGACATTTTTTTTTTGTCTCATCACTTTGTCAATTAATGTTGATAATTAATTAAAACTTGAAATTACTTATTGGTGTTTAGTATTTCAAAAGGGAATTTAGTGTGGAGATTTCACAGAATTATGAACAACTTATATAAAAGATTATTACACCACCTTCAATTCAAAATCTTAAGATAATAAATTTTTGGTCTTTTTCTTTATGTTTTAACTTTCTCATTTATATTCAATGTGAGACTCAAATTCACACGTGAATTTCTAACAAATTTCCCACTTATATGTGAGTCTCTTTCACATTAGTACAACCCTCCTTAAGTAAAAACATTTTTAACTTTAATGATGAACTTTACTTGTACAATTGTTTATCATAATGGAAAATACTTATCTGAAATCCCTATTAGAAAGATTTTCGATACAAGGTTTATTCTATATTGTACTCGTCCAAGCTAGTCATAAAGACAAATCATCAACTTTGATATCATTGTTGTGGGTTATGGTCTAAGTTTTTTGAAAATAGAGAAGAAGAACCAAGAGGAATACACACTAGAAGCTTGATAAAAAAGATCATAGAAGAAGAAATAAAAAGAATATTTAAAAGGAGTTTTATAAGGGGAATAGTTAAAGCTTTAGAGAAAAGTAAATAAACTTTTAAATTTGTAAAACTCTTAAATCATAGAATATTTCTTAATTATGTTGAAATGTTTTACAATTCAAGAGTTACCAAAAGAAGCATGTGGACGGGTTTTGAAAAGTATAAGAGAAGCACATGAATAATTTCAACCTAACACATGTTACTTTCACGAGTATAACGATTGGTTATAACTTCACTTATGTCATAAACAAACTTGGTACCATATAGGTTGGTTATCATGTGTTTTTCCTTGATTTAAAGAATATGTATTTTTTTAATTTTAAGAAACTACCATGTGTTAATCTAGTTTAAGAGTTAACATAAAAGTTGATTGTAAGATTAGGAAATTTAATTTTAGATTAATATTTCATTTTCTTAAGTCTTTCATTTTTCTTATTCTTAGACTAAAATATTAATCGATAAAATGAGACATTTTCTTTTTGTAAAATAATTTGAAGATTGAATAAAATTTTCTTTTTGTGAATACACATCTTAAGAGTTTTCTACTCTTTAGTTCTTATCTTAAGTAACTTTCAAAAGTCATGACTTTTCTTGCGTTTGTCCTTTGCAATTCATCATATGTTATGTTTTTATTTTTAAGCCTCATTCTATTCTCTTTTTCAATTGCTTAGTTGTTCTTATTTGTTTCTTCATTGTAAGTGTCACAAACTTAACCATGGATTCTCTTTTCTTCTACCATTAAGATCTTCACAATGTTTTTAAAATTTAACTCATATTAATAAAATTAATATTAATTTTACATATAATAATTTGATATATAAATTACAATACATGTATGTGTTTAAAAATATTAATATTACTTTTTATTTCTTTACAAATATTATTATTTTATAAATGGACCAATTCGAACTAAGCATATTTACATTACGGGTTAAATGGGCTGCATAAAAATGTCTCAGTTTAATTACAATTATTTTAGTTCGATCTAACAAGTTCGGTAGATTTTTGAGGACCAAATTTATTTTGACTCTTATGTTTTAATATTTGGTGTCAATTTTTATATCGTTATACCACCGCACCCAAAATATATTCAACGTATAACTTTTCTTATTATTAGAAATCTAACTGATCAACTAATAAGTTTCAAGTAATAAATTGTACACCAACAAGATTTCCTCTTTACCAAACACCCAAGAGGAGAAAAGAAATAGATAAAATTATTGTTAAAAAATTAACTATTTACTTGGACCAACTTCCTTACTCATTAAGCTTTATCTTTACCTCATTGCCTTCCTTAGATATATAATTTTACAAGACAATAATATTTCTAAACTTAAGAGAAAAATTTAAAAAATGATTTTATATACAATTTTTTTTTTTATATCCAACTTATATATATTATATTGCCTAAATTTAATCATTAAATCAAACAAAATCATTTTGACTTCTCATCTTTGTTTTATTTTACTTCTTATTTAAACAACTTCAAAATCAGGTTCAATTTCCATTTTTTTTTTTATCTTGTTTAGCTTTCTTTATCGTGGAAAGCATAAAGATTTTCTGAAATTAATGCCCATAAAAGTTTAAGAGGGGAATGAAAGATGTTGGTTCTTGGGCCAATTGGGTGTTGCGTAGAGTAGAAGAGGATATGGTTGGAGAAGGAGAAGAGAAGAACAAATAAAACCCTTCATTCATTCTGTTTGTTTTCTTCAGCTAATCCACTCATCTTCACTGTAATCTCATCCTCTGTTTTCCCTTTCACACTCTAACCACCTTCGTCATCACTCACCCTTACTATTATCATTATTATTATTATTATATATCTTTTGGTCCTTTCGCTTCGGGCTTGAAATTCCAACGCAGGACTGAATTCTCAGTAGAGTAGCCGTCATGGCCACCCAATCGCCGCCGCCTCCTCCCACTCCCACTGCCACGGACGAAAACCAAGGTTTTCATTTCCTTCTCTTTTGCCGTTGATTCTACCTTTTGCTTTGAATTGCAACTTTTTGCTTTCTTTTCTTCCTGTCTCTAGTCACACGTGTACTATTGCTATTCATTACAAATAAAAAAATTGCGAAGCTCTTCTTCTTCTTCTTCCATTTTCTGGTACTAAACACCACACACCGTGTTTAAAATCATTGGAATAGTGGAATTACTATAACTTTCTGAACGACAGATATAATGCATAAATAAAGTGAATTTCCAAAGTCTGTGGTTCCAACCAGAATATATTTGTTCCAGAGTCTTGGGACTTCCAAAATACTATTATGTTGTTTGTGTAACTTATTATTACTGTTTTCTTAATTCCACCGAATGACCAATTTGTGGTTCCAACTAGACTAAAGAATTTTCTGCTTACTTTTTTATTTTCTCTTTAGATTAATGATTAATCGCCTACATTTATGATCATCGGGTGCTACAAGAAAGATTCGTTAGTTTCTTTGATGAGTTCTCCCCACTTTAAGTCCTCTATTCAATTGGAACTGGACATTTGCTCTATCTTATATAGTTGGTCTCTGGCTTGGAAAAAAGAGGACGGTTGGGTTAGGCAATTAACGGGCTACTTAAAAGTTAAAAATTTGTTTAATCTTCAAGACATGGATAATGATTGGATAGTACTATTTCTTGTATGGGTTGAGTACCATATTAACTGGACAAGAGCTGTTGCGTTAACATCTGAGTGTAGTGAAACATATGTTAATATGTTATTACTTGAAAGTAGGATTTGTCTCGACACTTCGAATGTAGACCACCACTTACAGGTGAATCTTGTGTTAACAATGATTAGGATAAATATTATTTGTGTCTTCAGGAAACTATGTGGGTAGGATAAAAGGCAAAGAAATTAAACATTTTGGGTTTTGATCTTCCTTTACACCGACATAACAAAGTCTAGAAATTGTGTAGGCATAATTTTAGATAAGGTGTAGACAATGATATTGTGGATGTCAAAGTCAAAGTGATACGAATCAAAGAAGCATTGGAAGCAATTAGGCATATGAAACAAAGCTTGTACAAGAGTTGAATCTCATCCTTGCCTCAAGTCATGAAATGTTTCATGAGAGACATTAATGAATGAGCACAGGAACAAGTTAACAAGAATTTAAACACAAAAACAATTCTATTGAACCAAATTGAAATGAATATAATTCAAATGAACCAAACATAATGGAGTTATATGACAAACAGAACAAAGAAATAAAAAACAAGCACAAAACATGGACTGAATGGAGTATAATAAGAAAGTGACTGAACAAAACAAGTAGAATAGAAGAACTCAAAATAAAAGAGCAAAGGTGAGAAGACCAAGGAGATGGAAGCAAGGTTTGCCACTTTGAGTTGGAAACTTCATGTTTCCTTCTCCGAGATAAGCACCATAGGTTGAATCACCACTTAACTCCTAAGGACTAAGATAACTCTCCAGAAATGGAATCACACTCACAAGTGCAAAAGATTCTCTCTGAATCTCATATATCAAAAAGTGAATTACAAGAGACTGGATGACTATTTATAAGTGAGTGATCCGAAAATGCCAATAAAATTTACAAACATAATTCCTAAATGAAATGTAACTCCTAATTCTAGACTAATCTAATGTTTAACTAAAATTTAAAATACACAAGGAGGAAAATTTGAATTTTAAAATTCAAATCCTTGGCTACTTGAAGCCTGACCAAATATTGGAGGCATGTCCCATGGATTAGTCATGCTTTTTTGCTCCTTTGTAGCACATGCTTTCCTTGCCTCCATATAGCTCTGCTTGGCCAAGAATTGTAGTCTACATGGGCTTCAATTGTACCTAAAATTTACAAAGAAATAAATCCTACAATTTTATGAGTCCATGAAATAGAAAATAAAGAAAATCAGAAATTATATTTATGCGCAAGAATATTTTCTTTTGTCATGCTCCTTATGATTCTTCTTGGAATGATGTATTCTTGTTCTTCTTCTTCATTCATGCACTCATCACAAAGGGTTATGACATAGGATCATAGCTCTAAATTTGGAATGAGACAATTTTAATGGTATTAGTGCATATGCACAGGGTTAGTTAAGAGAGAACCACAAGATCAAATTCTAGGAGGATTTAGAATGTTTACTTCAGAAAATAACATTTGGAATATGATTTTCCTATGAGGTGATCTACATGGTATCACAGATGGGAATTTAGATGATATGGGGTTTGCATGAGGGTTTGGTCTTAGGGAAGCAAATGCAGAGGATAAAACTATTCTATATTTTGCTTCAGTTTTTGAACCTACTCTTGCTAGCACTTGTTTTAAGAAAATGGAGAAGTGTCTTAGAACAAATAGAAGTGGGATGGCATGTTCTCAAATTGATTTATATGATAAAGCAGTTGGATAGAAAGCTCTACAGCTGTTGCAAAATCATACTTGGAGAGAGCTTGATTACTGCTCACAAGGTCTAGGTTAAGGTCCTTATTGGTGTATGTGCCAAGAGAAAAGTAACTAAAAATGGTGAAGGTAGGTTTTCAAAGATCAAATAGTGAAAAATGAAGGATGAAAATAAAACTTTTAGAGAGGGATTTTGGGAGGCACATGGTAGTGCTAAGCATAGGTGCATTGAGATGACTAAAGGGATTAAAAAGGTAAGAAAGCAGACACTTAGTGATTAATAGGGCTTTGACCATATGGTAAAGATTCTTAGTGGTAGGATGCATGTAAGCAACATAAGATTAAGAGGGAGACTAAGTTTATTAAGAGTGGTTATTTATATATAAGGTAACTCCAAAGATTAACTTTAAGATGTCTGTTAGATTAAAAAAAAGTGGTGAGGATAGAGAGTATATACTTAAAGGTTCTTTGTGTAATTTGATCTGTCCTTTTATATATATACATATATGTAAAGCTTATAAAATGGCTTAGGTATTCCTCACTTTGTGAGCTAGTTTTCGAGGTTGAGTAAGGGCCTAGCCTAAATTCAAGAAGGATTAAGAAGATAAAGTTTTTTAATCACATGACAAGATATCAGGGATCGGTGGTAGGGCTACTTTAAAAAGCATGTAATGAAGGATACTTGATTTTATTGCACTTTGATAGGCTACATACCATTGATGGAGCTCCAAAATTATACCTTCAATTATAGATTTGGCTTCAGGAATTTGAGGAAAAAGAAGCATTGAATAGGATGGATACTGGAAAAGTAGTTCAACCGATAGTACACCCATAACTTGAGTTATGGAAGGATCAAGGAGAAAAAAGTATAGGATGACTCATAAAGTTGTTTAACATGATTATAAGTCTTAAGATCATATTGGAGGAATGGAGAAAGTCTTTGATCCCTATCTATAAGGACAAAGGTGATATACAAAATTGTGCAATTTAGGGGGGGTTAACCTCATTAGCCATTCCTTGAAGCTAGCCTTCGGATAGGATCATTGTGTCGGATAATATGCGTAAACTATTAACCTGACAAGACACCCTTTAGGAATAAATTATATTTCTTGGCAGTCATGTGCCAAAATAACAATAGCTTAAATTGTTAGGTGAAGACACACTAATGGTTTTTATATTGCATCTCTATTCGCTTCCTTGTTTTTCTTTTTTCACGGGTTTAGTGGCCTTGGTCATTTTATTATACTATTTGCTACTGAATTTGAATGTTTCCATACTTAATTGGATTTGATAGTGGATTGTTTCAGATTAAGTATTGTTTTGAGTATGATAAAATTGATTTGCCGAGTCTCTTTTTGAGGTTTAGGTTCTGAAATTGTGCAACCAGCAAATATGAATCTGCAAAACACCAGAGAAGAAGAGCCTGCTAAACCGAGTTCAACTCCCTCAGTATTTGTAAACTCACAACCATTGAGGGAAGATCAAGTACAGAATGCTGTGAAATTTCTGTCTCACCCAAAAGTTAAAGGTTCACCTGTCATCTATAGGCGATCATTTTTAGAGAAGAAGGGCCTTACAAAGGAGGAGATTGATGAAGCCTTCCGACGAGTGCCAGTATGCTTGTTTTCTTAAAATTATTTTACCAGTCACCCAAAATTTTCTAGATTGTTCTCTTACAGGCAACCAATTGATTATTAGTTTATCAATTTGCTTTATGTTCATTTGTTTTAATCCTTACCTTTGGTTCAAATCGCAGGATTCAGCTCCAACTGTGCAGACAGGTGGTGTAAATCAAGGTGAAGTGTCTAATATTGAAGTTTTCCTCTGTAACTTTGGACTGAGTCAAACTGCATGTGAAATATCTGTTTAACTTGCTTTTCAATAAAACTGGATAGGTCTTGCTTGAGTTACACTTTGAACATGGCTTATTGTTATGCTAACAGATGGGCAATTGAAATCATCATCAAACAATCAGCAACAAACTCAGCAAAAAACTTTGCAGCCGATTTCACCTGCTTCTACTGGTGTTAATACTTCATCAGGAACATTACCACACTCCAGGTTTCACTGGTCCCATGCCCTTATTGCAGTTGGATTACTGGCTGCTTCAGGTGCTGGAACAGCTATAATAATTAAGGTATCATTCTTACTACCTACTGTCATGCATAATCTCTTCTAAGTGGATACCTTAAGGGTGAGTTTTTTTATTGACATTTTACATCCTTTCTTGTGCTTGATGTCTCTCCAAGTTTTATCACATTGCTGTTTGATCCGCATATAACTTTCAAAGCTTGCTTCATGTTTTAGAAATCTTTTCTCCCCCGGTTAAAATCTTGGATACGTAAAGTTGTCCTTGACAATGATGATGAACAACTAAAGAAAACTGATGACAAACCAACATTGATGGAAGAGGCTGCACAAGCTGCAAAATCAGCTGCAGCTGCAGCTGCCGAAGTGGCAAAAGTGAGCCAAGAAATTCTGGCTTCAAAAGGTGAAGGTGGGTTTATAGAACTTTAATTTGCTTGCAATAAAATGTCTTTGATTTTTTTTAATACTCCTACGTTCCTTGGACTTCTTCTATTTATGAGAAATTAATGTAGTTATTACTGCATCTGGTGTTATAATTTCCAGAGAGGAGATACTTTGTGGAAGTTGTGAGCCTTTTAGACGTGCAAGTACAAGAAATGAAGTCAATGACAAATGCTATAAGAAGATTGGAAGGTAATTGATCATTGCCATTTTGGACTGACGATAAGTTTTCAATGCTTTGAATAATTTATGCAGGGTTTTGATTTATGATTTGCCAAACTTGTATATTTATAACCCCTTAAGAGCCAACAAAGTGGCTCATGGAGACCAGGAGCTTTGACAAATATTATGCACATTTTAACTATTCTAATTGGGTTCTAGCTTTATGATTCCCTTGAATTCAGCTTTCATTCAATTGTTTGAGGATTATTGATGGCTTACCATGCCCATAATTCTTGCAGATTTCTGATGGAGGTTTTAAACAATATTTCAGATTTTTTCCTTAAAAGTTCTTATTGAATATCTGTTTGTCAATTTGTCAACAATATAAACTTATAATGGAGTTCCGTCTCAGGGCAAGAAGATCTCCGAATCAGTCAAACAAGTTCAAAGGTCAGATATAAATAGACATACATGGGGACTGTCTCAGCATCTTTAATGAACTTTGGCACAGCTGATCCTCATATAAGTTGTTTAAAACAAAATTTGACTTTTGATGACTGCAATTTTTTTTGAATATATGCAGCAACTGATTGTGAATGGCAAAGCCGACCATGACTTGCGTTCAGGTTGTCATAGTAATTAAATCTCAGTTTAATTAGTCTTATCTTCTGGAATATTTACCTATCATCAGAATATCATGTGCAGTGAGATCTTCATCTCCACCTGCATCTGTTGAACCATCAAGTGGTCTTCATCCAAAGTCATATATGGAGGTATTATTTATCTTGTTTTTGTAGGATATCTTATTTTCTCTTAGCTGTATCTTCCTTCTCTTCTCTGTCTCTAAATTTCTTTTAAACAACTACCCAAAATCAAATTTTATTTTGAATTTTTTCTAAAGTAGATAATTGAAGGAACAAAAGTCCATAAATATTTAGAAGCTTTTTGTAGGAACTCCTGCTCATCATATTCATAAACGTGAAAACAGAAACGATAAGATTTGTTATTATTGTTCATCATCAGATTGCAATCTAAGGCACTGCTCCACCCTGCTACAAAGAAGTTTTGAGAGAAGCCTCAAACTTAGTATTTTTAACTGACTAAAACTTTCTCTGCTAATTTGTCGATAACATAACACTGTGGGGCTTTTATTATATAGGGCCTGAAAGTACCAATTGTTCAAGCATTGATTTTAGTTGCAGTGTAATTGTACTTGTAGAATTATTAACATGTCCTGTGGTCCAAATTATAGAAGTTAACTTTTGCAAATTCTCATTAAGAAGCAAATTGATACTAATGCTGGGAAGAAAAAACATGTGATACCATCAAATTGGCTGAATTAAGCCAGCTGGTTTTCTTGTGCTTAAAGGAGGAATGAGGTTGGAATTAAAGGCATTGTCTCTATCCTCACAATAGAGAAGAGGACAAGTTTGTAAATAGTCAGGATAGTTGGCATGGTGAGATTGGAGTGGGAATGGTTTGTGGGTGTAAAAGAAACTGAGCAAGAGGGAATCTTGTAACAAACTGAATTGTATACATTTCATTAACATGTAAAAGAGGAAGGATACAAGTGAATTTATAGCTAAGCTTTAACAGGGGAGATACCTGTTAATAGTAATTAATAATGTACATAAAATATTTGCATACAAAATATAATTAAATATATGTTCTAATACCCCATCAAACTCAAGGAGAGAATTTTTCAGGAGAAAAACTCTTCACATTGAGGTTGCCTCTGAGAAAAGCAAAACGAGCTGAAGAAAAGGGCTTGGTAGCTTGGTCAACACATCTGCCCACTGATCCAAGGCTGGAATATGATAGATGAAACACGGTTTGGTCATAATATTTTCCCTCAGAAAACATCATATGAGCAATTGACACAACATTTTGTTTGTCACAAAGAAGAATCGGAGTAGTGAATGAAACACGCAACTCGATGAGCAAAGTAAAAACCCATGTTAGTTTGGTAGAAGTTTGTGCCAAACTTTTGTACTTACACTCACTATTGGAGCTAGTAGTAACTCTCTACTTGCAGGACCACCAAGATATTAAATTGGGGCCAAGATAGATGCTTGCTCTTGAAGTAGAGCGTCTGTCATCAACATCATAAAAGGCTTTAAATGACAAAGATTATAGTCCACGAAACAAAGTACCTTTAAGGTACCTTAGTATTCATTTAACCACAACCCAATGTGATTCTAGTGGTTTGCCCAAAAATTCACAAACTTTGTTAACAATAAAGCTAACTTCTGGTCTAGTGAGAGTGACATATTGCAAAGCACCTACCACAAAACGATAGAGTAGGATCTGAAAAATATATTAGCCCCAAAATTTTAGATAATTTGTAATTAGAAACCATAGAGGAAGAAATGGAATAAGCTTCTGCCATATTTGTTTTGTGAAGCAAGTATTGAATGTATTTACTTTGAGTCATAATAATAGAACAATTAGGTAAATATTTTATTTCCAGACCAAGAAAACAATCTAGATGAGCAAGTTGTTTGAGAGAAAAGCTGCATGGAATTTATTTGTAAGCTGCTGAATCAGAGCAATGGAGCTTCCAGTGATTATGATATCATCAACATATACTAGAAAATATACAACCTGAGATTGATGTCTGTAGTCAGAGTGATGAGTTACATTTACTGCCCCGGAAAACTAAATTGACGAAATGTGGTTGTAATTTGTCAAACCATTGTCTGTGTTGGAGATGCCACATCAATTAGAGATAAAGATATTTCATAATATATAAGCGGTGCAAACCTCGTCTTATAAGCCGGTTTTATAAGATTGAGTTAAAATTAAAGTTCACTTCTTAATAGTCTCGATACTTGTTTTAACCCATAAAGTTTCAACTTACCAACAAGAGATCTATCCCCAACCTCAAATCTTGGAGGTTGTGTCATATAAATTGTTTCTTGAGGAAGACCATTCAAAAAGACATTATTTACATCCATATGAAAGAATTTCTACCCATGTGAGAGAGCAAGAGTAAGAATAACTCTTATTGGAATGGGCTTTACCACTAGAGAAAAGGTTTCATGAAAATCAAACCATGCACTTGATGAAACACCTTAGCCACCAAGCTTGCTTTGTATTTATTTATAGAGCCAACAACATTTTCCTTGACCCTAAAAAGCCATTTGCCACCAATAGCTTGTATGTGAGGAGGTAGAAAAACTAAGCCCCATGTATTTTGCTTCAAAAGTGCATCATATTCTTGCTGGATTGCGGCTAGCCAATTAGCATCCTCAAGTGCATGCTTAACAATTTTAGCTTATGAAGGAGTAAGGAACAATGAAGGATGAGTTCTAGACTGATGAACACCAGATGTAGACTGAATTTGCAGGATAGGAGTTGACTACTGGAGCTAGAACAAGGACAAAAACAAACTCAGAAGAGGATGGATTAGAGGTGGTAGGTGGTGTGTTAAAAGATTCAAGTGTAACAAAAGGTGCTGGTGGAGGAGCTGGGAAATTTTGAGGTGGTGTAAGATTGGGATGTAAACTTAAATAAGAGTTATCATCACTGAAAAGAGTTAGGTGCAATAAAAAAAAGATCAACATAAGGAAACCTATGTTCATTAAACAAAACATCTTTTGAGATATATATTTTATCAGTAGATGAAAGACAATTATAGCCCTTGTGTGAGAGAGAATACCAAGCAATGGAAGTCGAGCAATGAAAATATTCTTGAGATTTAAAATCAAGCTTGTGAGAATGATAAGGTCTCAATAAAGGAAAGCAAGCAAAACCAAAAACTTTGAGAAAATGAAAGTCAGGATCCTTATTGAAAAGGAATGACAAATTTAAGAGAAGTTGTAGGCAATCTGTTTATATGATATACAACAGTGCTAAATGCATAATACCAAAATTGTTAAGGAAATGAAGTGTGATGCAATAAGGTGCAATCCAAATCCAAATCAACAATGTGTATGTTTTCTTTCAACTATACCATTATGATGGTGCGTATGATGACAAATGAATCTATGAGAAATACCATGACTAGTTAAAAAGGTAGTAAATGGTCAATATTCTCCACCCCAATTAGATTGAACATTCTTTATTTTAATTAAGCTAAAATTCAACCATTGGCTTTTTGGAAGATAAACAATGTTTTAGCTTTAGAATTTATAGGAAAAATTCAAGTGAACCTTGAATAGGCATCAATGAAAGACACAATGTTTATATCCTACATAAAGATGTAATGTGAGAAGGTTCCCAAAGATCATTGAACATTAGTTCTAAAGGAGAATAGACAGAATTAAAAACCCAAGAAGGCAATTTGTGACTTGCCAAACAACAAAAGGAACAAAAATAAGAGTAAATTTTATTGGATGGAGAAATTTTACAATGAGTCATTACAAATTTCATTGCACAATTGTTTGGATGACCCAACCTAATGTGCCACAAACTGACATTGCTAGATGTTAAAATTGTACAACAAGAATCTTTTGCAACATTAGTTTTTTTTCATCAACTTTAACAACACTAAACTAAGAGCTCTTTGTTGTTGAACTACTAAAGGATTTGGAAGATGACATTAGCACAAAGGAGTGATCTTGAAGCTCGAGACTATGAAATGAATAAACTCCATCAACACCAAATATTCCTCGAAGAAGGATGTTATTTGTGCGCTGACATTTGACAAGGCACATGTCAAGATGAAGTTCAAAGTATACAGAGTTATCTTTGGCAAATTGGCTAACACTTCATAAGTTTTTTAGTAATAAAAGGGACATATAACAAATTGTTAAGTTTAAAGGTCATGTGTGAATCATTAGGTGAGACAAATGAAGAGGACTAAACACCATAAATTTTTAGACCTTCACCATTGCCTGTCTAAGCAGTGTTCCCATACATAGTATTAGGATTAACCCAATTGATTGAGGTCTTGAAGGATTCGGTAGAATAAAGAATAAATTCATGTGGATGGATCAATAAGAAATTTAGATTGAAAATGGTACATGTTCATTGTCTGACCAAATTTAACATTGATTTGACATTGAAAATTAACAAATCTACCACCACCACGATCTCTACTAGAGCTGCCACCATGACGAGCGATGCCACCACTAGAGCCATCGTGATCAATGAAACCACAACAATTGGCGTCCCATACCACAAGAGTGATTCGATCCAAGAACATAAGACATAACTAATTTGGAGAGAGTAGACTGAATCCAAACAAGTAATGTTTGGTCTTGAACATCCCACGCATGATACTTAGGATTAACATGATCAAATGCACGATACTGTTGAGTAAGATCACTGGTTCAACATCCTGTCTCCAATGGAGATAATTCAAATTGTTGAATGTAACGGGCTTAGCCCATAGTTTATATTATTATGTTATTATGTTATTGATTATGTTATTATTCTCATCTATAAATAAAGACCTCTATGTGTGTATTTTACACAAGGGATATAAATCATAAATACATTTTCTTCATTCTTAATACAAATCATCAAACTTCTTAGCAATGAAGTTTGGAAAGGACTCTGATGCAAAAGCTATGTACATTAGTGAAGACATCAAAAAGAGAACCCTAGAATTTGGGAACAAGACACGGTGAAAATCGGTTTTAGATACCATGTAAAAAAGACTAAACTAGAGAGAATTTTGTAACAAATTAAATTGTATGTGTTGGAGATCCCACAACGACTAGAAATGAGAATATTTCACTGTATATAAGTGGGTGCAAACCTCACCCCATGAGCCGGTTTTATGGGGTTGAGTTAGGCTTAAAGTCCACTTCGTAATATGGTATCAAAGTCATTTAAAGCCTATCCTAACGAGTGTTTATTGGGCCTATCGTGTCACCCGCTATCGGACCGTTATCGAACCACCCATAATATGTTGTCCCACGCACGAGCTGTCACTCTCGGCGTGAGGGGTGTGTTGGAGATCCCACATCGACTAGAGATGAGAATATTTCATTGTATATAAGTGGGTGCAAACCTTATCCCATGAGCCGGTTTTATGGGGTTGAGTTAGGCTTAAAATCCACTTCGTAATAGTATGTATTTCATTAAGTTGTAAAAGAGGAAGGATACAAGTTTATTTATAGCTAATCTCCAACAAAGGAGATATTTGTTGGCAGTAATTAACAGTTTTATTTAATTGATACAAGAGAGATGGTTGTTAGCAATAGCTAACAGCTGTAACTTTGTACACACAACATAACATACAAAATATAAGAACATACTCTAATAATGGGCGAGAATGAAGAAGAGGTAGGCATGAATTGTGATGTTTTAGATATGGAATTCTCTTTGCATCAGGGTCCCATTATTATCATTTTCTATTCTGCATTTTTTCCTGAGAATTATTTACGGAGGTCTACCTCTGAGTAAAGGAGCTAGTCCTATATATTCCTATAATAGTGCATCCGCAATGCTGAAAACCTTGAATAGACACAATTATTAGCAAGGTTCTGGTTAGAAACCCCAACTGGTTGTTGAATGGGCTAATTCAATATGAGTGGTGCAGCCATGCTTTTAAGAAACTACATGCATTTTTGCTGGCTCTAATAAATGCATCACCTTTTGAAAGGTCATCTACTCAAAATAATTGCTTTTGTTGTCTGTCATGTGGACAAGGACGTAAAGATTGAAAAATCTCATGTATAGTAGCTCGTGTAGTATATATGAAAGTGTTAATTGCCTCAGTTTTTATAACTGCTTACTAGTAGTTAATGGTTTGTTTGTACTTTCTTCATATCTGTTGGAATGGATACAGAGTGTTATCTATTTTTTTAAGATTTTGTTGAGTTTTACAATTTTTTCTTGCAGATAATGGCCATGGTCCAAAGAGGAGAGAAGCCTTCTAATATTAGAGTAAAACCTTTATGCTTTTTAATCTGGATAAAATTAGTTGCTTAATAAATTATACACCTCGTGCACCATCAATATAAAATTATAAAATTGGTCGACTCTAAAGTTTGATATGTGAGGAGAGGTGTTAATGTGGAGAAGAGTATGGTGTGCAAATAAGATTACACGACAAGTTATGTTTAAATTTTGTGTTTATTCCTCTCGAAGCTATTAATGTCTATCATTAGAGAGATAGACACTGGATTTGAACATGCAACAATACCGCCAAAAGAATTTAAACATGACCCTGTCATATTAGAATTTGACGTGAGAGGATCCATTTCTACTCCCCTATACTGGATTTTCAAATTTTATGTGGCCACTGTTAATTTTATATAACACTGGGTTTTAATGCAGGATATCAGTGATTTACCCCCCAACCCTAGTCAACAACCATCAAATCCACTCTTAGTGCCTAGATCCAAGGTTTATTACAAAATACTTTGCGTTTCCTAAATATTTTAGGTTTATGAAGTTTTTTTTATCTTATTTTGGTAATCTTTAAGGATTTTCTGTCAATGAACCAATCTGCAGCGTGGTAGCTTCCCCATTTTTGTAATATAATTACTGGCCATATTTATCAAGATATGTTCTGCAATTCGACCATCATGGAAAAACTATTGATCTTGTCATAAATTAATTTCTAGATTATGTTTTGCCAAGATATTTCAAGCTTACATAAACTAAATTCTCTGGTAATTTTGTAATCATCTACTGTTTGAGAAACATCAAATTACTGGGGTAGTTCTAAATTGGTCTTTATATCTTTTAGAAAATTGTGCCGTACTACATACTTTTTATACTTGGCCATTACTTCTGGCTGAAGTTTTATTTAGGCGAAGATTGGAAAAAGGATTGGAAAGAATTGGAAAATGAATAATTTGTTTGTTATATTTATTAAGATAGGCTAATGGCAGATTTTCTTGTTTTTAATCTGAAAGATAGAATATTGTGGTTCTATTTAACCCATGCAACGAACATTGAGTGGTGCAGTAAAGACACAAACACACGCTTATGAAACTGTAATATTCCTTTCTCAGTTGTATTATTTCATGTGAATCTGATTTTATGCTTCAACTTTCCTTGGTATAGCCTTGGGAGGTTGGTCAGGTGCAAAGCACGTCAACTCAGATGCTTCAATCTCAAGTAAATGGTGAAGACTTGAATACCAAGACCCAGGATACGTCTCTAGTAAATGGGGAGGATCCATTGCCCTGGTGGCAGAGGAAAAATGTCAGAATCACAGAGATTGACAATGAAAATGAGTCTAATGGAGTACCTTTTGCTGCTGCATCCAGTCAGCAGCCAGTTCAACGTGTATGGGTTCCTCCTCAACCTCCACCCATAGCTATGGCTGGGGCTGCAGAAGCAATCAGACGCCCAAAGCAAGTGGCCCAAAAGGAACAGATGTCAGATAATCAGTCAGTGGCTCATTCTTCTGACAGCTCTGATGACGTGCAAAGGGTCTCAAAACTATTGGAATCTGAAGGTGCAGTCGAGAGCAGTAGTGTCAGCTCAGTTCCCAGATCAAGTGAGATACAAGAGGAGAATGAAGTCAAATATGATGAGAAATGAAGGTGAATCATGATGTATCACGAAAAACATGAAGTTGGAAATAGCACTTGAAATAGTTCATATTCTGAATAAGCTTGTCAAAATCTTTATTTCATAATCATATATGTTTTGTGCTTTGAACTGGACATCAATAAAAGATGCAAATGCTCGTCTCTTTCTATGCAAGAAAAATGTTGTCTACGATTATAGATGCAGTCAGCCTTTCCCAATTGTAAAATACTGATGCGGAATATGCTAATCTCATGTATTATAATATTTAGAATTTAAAATATCTTAAAAACAAGTATTCTACTTGAATGCCGCGAAGCAAATCTTTAACAAACTAGCGGCAAGGAAAAATCTGAAGACGAGCAAAGAAAATGTGTCTTCACAGCTTAGGATCTCAAATAGTATCTTATCTCTCGTCTTAAGTTTATTTACATGAACTGTATTTTTAATTAATTTAATTTATTGTTTTTATAATTGTTTTAATTTTTTTATAATTTAAAATATATATTAAAAAATATTAAATTCATTTTATAAATTATTTTCATTTTAATTATTTATTTATTATGATATAATAAAATATATTAATAATATAACATAATCGATAATACACTTTACATATTATCGATTATGATACTTTCTCACTATATCTTCGCACAATAGTTAAAAATGTTTTAAACTATAATTTCTCCATGGTTTTGTACAAATTTCTTTCTTTACATAGTAAATATATAGATCCTAACATACTCTAAACAATAAAATATATTAATGTCTACTTTACCTTATAGGTATATTAAGTGATAACTAAAATTTACTATTTGATTTAGGTTAATTAAATACAAAGAAAAACCCTTATTTTTTAATCATGAATAAAAAATCAATCTTCCAACCATTGTAACATTTGTGAAGAAGAATAAAAGAGAGAATTATGTTAGTAGGTTGTAATAGTTAATGTTATTATCTCTTTATGTACATTATTTGTTATTGATATTATTTATAAATTTATATATTTTTAATTATATATATATTGGTGTATATTATTTTATTTATAATATTGTTATTGCATATATATATAAGTGTTAATAGGAGGTGGTGACCCTCTCAACCCCTCATGTGATGACTATATAGAAAAGTGAACAACAAAGCTAAAGAATCAATAAACCATCAAAATCTATCTTATCTTAAGGTCATACATCTAAATTATCGTCATTCTTAGTCGTTGCTTCCATATCATATACATGACCACGTGTGTGTTACATTTACATCATTCATAATTTCATCCATAGTTGTGTGATATCATCACTATCCCCAAGTTTTTGGTTCACACCAATCTAATTCATAATGGTTACAATTAGACATTCATAACAAGATATTTTATCATTGTCTAGTGTCTATGTTGATCATATTAGACATTATTCACAAGTAGGAAAGGACAATTCGGGTACAAATGATCGTTCGGTGATTGAGCCTTATGGTGAAGGTTGATATTTAATTTTAATTTGTGTATGCTATGACTCATCTTATTGTCTCATAATTTTGACTATTTTTTGTAAAATAGGTTTAGAAAATCAGAGGTTATGTCAAGCCCATTAAAAAAAATTCTGAAGTCATGGACAACACGAAGAATGAAATCTAGTAGTTATAAAGATAACTAATTTCAACATTTTAAGGTAAGTTATTAATACAAATACTAAGTTATTATTTCCTTTATAATTTCTTAATTCTTATAGTTTATATTGTTTTATTCTACATCAAATTCTTGAAACCAGCCCATGAGTTATATTATATGCTCAACCCCATAAAACGGCTCGATAGCAACCCGATAGGGGCTCGAAATGGCTCTGATACCATATTACGAAGTGGACTTTAAGCCTAACTCAACCCCATAAAACCAGCTCATAGGGTTGAGGTTTGCACTCACTTATATACAATGAAAGACTCTAATCTCTAGTCGATGTGGGATCTCCAACATATATACAATTTTATATTAATATGTGTTGCTAAGCTTGGACAATTTTTTATGTAGATGAGGTCTTTCAATATACCTACATATGCAATTATATTGCCAGATTATTGATGATAGGTATAGGAAAACACATCTAAGCACATTGTCCATATAATAAATTTGTTTTTCACAAGTTAGGTATGAGGTTGATTCTTGTGTTGGTGAATCAAATTATACTGCTCGTGACCCTGCATAAAAGGAAAGTATCAAGTCTTAATGTTGGGTGAAATTAATTGGTGGCAAAATAAAGAAGACTTTAGAGGGAGGGACTGGTTATCAGCATAAGAATGATAGCCTCATACATCAAGCACAAGCATTCAGTTTCTTAATATCTAAATAAATTAACTAACTAAGGCAATGCTTTCTACAAGTGAGAAGGAGGTTCTAGGAACATATCCAAATAGTATCATTTTCTTCACACTTTCCTTTCACATCCTTATACATCCACTCCCTCAAATTCTTACAGATCTCCTCCTTAATCCAAACACACCCTTAGGGTTTGTTTGCTTCCGTGTATGTACTGTTCACAGGCAAAGAAGTGAGAGAATATAAGTTATTTGGATCCAGAGTTTTGTGGGGAAGAGAATGAGAGAATATACCTGTGAACAATAAATATCTTCCCCCCTCATAGTGAAGAAATGTAGAGGGAAAGTCACGTCAACATATGTTATTTCCGAATTTATCCCTCATTTATTCTATTGTTATAATATTTCTTATTTTTCATTACTGCAAGGTTTTTTAATATTAAAAAATAGTATTTATTTATTTATTTATATAAGATGTGATTTATTTTCTAATTTTTCAATATATTTAATATTTTAAGAAATTACTTGAAGTTTTATTTTTATTTAATTTGTTCTTGTGTTTATATTAATATATTTTTGTGTATAATTATTATGTTTACGAGTTATAATTTATTTGATTATAACTTTTTATAAATTTCTTTTCTATTGTTAATTATGTTATACTTTTGTTGTTGTAGTACTTTTTATTTTTCATTACTAGAAGGTTTTTAATATTAAAAATATTTTTTTTACTTATATAAAATCTGATTTATTTTTCAATTTTATAGTACATGTTTAATATTTTAAGAAATTACTTGAAGTTTTGTTTTTATTTAATTTGTTGAATACATATTTTTTTAATTATAATTTTTAAATTATAACTATTTATATTTAATATTTATTTATTTTTTAATTATAATTTTTAAATCAACTATGTGAAAGTTGTTTATTTCTAAACAAAAATAACTCAATTTTATTATTAATTTTTTTAATAGATAAGGAAAAAATTGTAAAGTAACATTTTACATCTTTAAAAAAATTAAAATCTCCTCAAAGTCATCACATCATTTACAAATTTCAATAAACTTTTTTCACACATACTCTCTAATATACCTCAATTAAAAAATCCTCACTTTCTTCACACTTTTCTCTCACATCCCACACACCAACTCTCTCAAATTCTCAAACATCTCCTTCCCAATTCAAACACACCCTAAAATGGTTCTTTAGAAGTCTTCGTTGAAAGAAATTTTTTTAATTCCAATTTGAATTTGTCAAAGGTTTTTTTCTATGGTCAGATCATTTGATTTTTGTTTTCCATTTTGGCTCCTCGCCACACTTGCAGCTGGGAATATTTTATTCTTCATTTGTTTAGCTGGAATGTAAAAAACAGAAGGTCAAAACAATGTGACATACATGGTGCATGTTTAGTCTAATTTCTCAAACATATCTAGTACATGTTTGTCCGCTACCAAAAGAGGTTTTTGAAAATTAAGTGATTGTTTTCAGCAAATTAATCTTTCTCAAACATCTATATTACTACTGTTAATAGTAATTTTTTTGTTTAGTGGTTCTTCTCATCTCAATAACCTATATTTATAGACATTACATTGCAGGGACAGACTTCGTGAAGGAACGCTAAAAGAGGAGGAATGGGACTGCTACAGATTGGTAAAACTGACATGGTGCAGTGGTGTAGTAAGTGGCAGCAAGTGTTTGTGATCAATGCAGGAGAAGAAAGTCATGCTGTTGGTGAGAAGAATTGCAGGAAGTGTAACATCTGCTGTGGAACTTAAAGAATTAGTGACAAGGGTAGAATCATGGACTAAGAGCAGAGCAAATCAGTGCATGCTTGTATTTGGACTCATACTCACAGCAGCTTCTTTGATGACTCTGCTAAGTACATGGACCAGCAAGGTCAGATGCAGCAGTTAGTGCAGAGGAAGAGAACGAAATTGTTGTCTCTGCTGAAGGCAATGCAGACATGACACACCAGCACTGAAGGGATCTCTGAACATCACTAGAGGTCTCTCAGGAAAAGGATTTGGAAGTGCAAAAGTAAGGAAATGTAAGCCTTTTGGTGAAGTAAAGGCTTTGTGTTTTAAAATTTATTAGAGCTGGAAATTATGCAGAACTTGCTGCATAAATCTGTCATGATGTACCAAAGCCTAGGTTTATATATGTTTTTCTGTTTCTTTGTGATGCTTTTTGGTTTGTAAACTATGTGATGTGGTATGTTTTAGCACTAGTATAATTCATTTAATTTTTATTGATAAAAAAATGTAGGACATTACATTGTAAACATAGAAGCAACTTAGTTGAGGATTTCCAATCATGAAGATCCTAAAATAAAATTTTGAGAATGACAAAGTCAACTCATGAAACTCTTATAACATAAAGTCAAAGGAATAAACACATGAGCAAAAAGTTCAGTAACTTTGATCACACTGTGTGTTGTTTGGTAAATTAAGAAAGTAAATTAATGCTTATGTGGAGCTCTCTGTGCTTTTGAAGAAGTTTTACTTAAGTCAAGTTTTGCGTTACCTAAGTGTGTGTGGACTTTTCGATTTGGATTGTGTCAAGAGAAATTTTTAAGAAAAGAAAAAAAAATGACTTTCCTACTATTTTATGAAACTAAATTCATTTATCTTTTTTGTTCCTGCATAACTCACTTTAAACTCATCAATTACAATTAAGTTGAATTCGTTCTTTGATAATAAAATTGGATAATTTTGACCATTTCTAGGCAAGTAACATCGTAAGACACAACATTTGATACATTCTATGTCTATAGAGAAAGAACAGAAAATAAAGATGAAAAAATATTAAAAAAAAGGCCCACTGCGTCTGCGTTCAACAAATGCCGCTGAACTACGAAGCATCTTGTTATTCTCAATCGATTTATTCCTTAGCTAACTTCTATGTCCACAAATTGACCTTATAAGTAAATAATTGTGAAGATAACATTTCTTTAAAGTGAATAAATAAAGGTGTATTTATTATTTATTTTATTTAAAGTGCTTTATGATTTTAATCTGCTGAAATTTAAAGTTGAACATCTTTATTTATTTATATATTGTTAAATTTTTCTCAGTTTAAATTCTGATTCGATGAATGAAGTTTGGAGTGTTGTTTGATCTCAATAATCAATGAGGTTTGGAAACATAGAAACAAGGTTATTTTTAATGGAGGGTAGTAGATGTTCTGAAAACTTTTGCTTTGATTCAATTAAAGGTTTGGTACATTTTGTGAATTTTTCCTTTTCTGATTGGTGCATAGATTTGTTGGTTTGTATGAGGATGATCTCATGACGTATTTATTCAAGTTGTTTGACGGTTTTCCTTAAATGTATTCCTCTGGATTAACTAGGAGTGTTCTGTTTTGACAAACTTTGGAGTAAGTTTTGTGATAAAAATTATGGGTAAGTTATTGTATAAGGGTTGAATCACCCCTAAAGTGATTCATATTTATTTATTGTTTATTATCGATAAATATATATATATAAAGAAATATATTGTTTTAGTGTATATACTTTTTTATGTTCTCTTTTACTCAAATAATTATTATTGTACATTTTATCTCAAATTTATTTACATTTTTTAATAATATTACAAAGGATTTATTATACATTATCTAATTTAATTTTTCAAAATATAGAAGCACGTAGTGATTATTTTCTCCTAATAATTATGTGATAAATTACTGTAAAATATTTTCATAGCTTTAAATGTATAAAATGCATCATATTGCGAAACCCGTGTCGCACGCTTTGAAAACGAAAGGTTCATTACGTGTAGTTTGACTTAATAAAAAAGTGCATACAATAATATTTCAAATCGAGGTAAATATTTGTAATTAAACTTAATTTGAATATTATTACTGTATTCTATTATATTAAGTTTGAATTTGAGACCAGTTTGACAAGTTTGAATGAGACCAGTTTGAAGCATAAATATATAAAATTCATATACCAAAATATTTGAACTTTGAATGTTTAATACGACGACGTCACGTGGTTGCTGCTATTTATTCAATCTCTATCCTGTTTTCAATCCAATAATATAATAAGATGAGTGGTTTATTGTTTATTTATTATGATTGATATTGCATGTAAAAAATCATAATTGATAATATTATATTCATAATAGTTTTTTCATTTTCTGACATGTTACTATTTTATTTTTATTTTAAATCTATCTTTTTGTTCTGCTACCTATCAGTTGCCATGTACTTTATCTATAATTGGTTAATTAAGATTCGTTAGATAATATAAATTTATGTGTATGCCAAGTTATGTGGTATAGCATAAATTTTTTTATCAAGGAGTTATTAAAGCATGTGAGACTCCAACTTGAACACGTGTTTTGTCAAATTTTAAATTTATTTTTTGCTGTGATGCTACCACTGTATCCATTCTTGCATTAAAACTATATCAATTATTGCATTAAACTGTAGAGTGCACCAACCAATTTAAATTAAAAATATTGAAATCAATCTGAACTGATGTTTTATTTAATTTATTAATTTATTTTTTTCAATTGATAATTTTGATTTTAATTTGGAATTAAAAAAATTAAACTTATATAAATGTCTTTTAAAAGTTGGTTTTAGAATTTAATTATATTGTATTTATTGAACTTATAATATATTTATATTTTAATATATTGGCTACTGCCCCTACTGCAATATTATCAAAATTGAATCTCAACGATTTCAGTAGCAATATTTTTTATGGTAAAAAGAAAAATATATTAAATGCAAGCAAGTTGATTGAATAAAGAAATTGAAAAATAAAATAAATATGCAAACTGTTTGATAATAAAAATAGAAAATTGAACAAATAGAAAAAATAAAACAATAAATCTCATCATATTTTTTTAACATTTAATATATATTTTCTTTATTAATCTTCTATTGTATATCAAAATACATTTAATATTTTTTTAAAAATTTAACACACCAAACTTAGTGTAAAAAAACGAGAAAACCATTTTGTCCATGGAGCGGTCCCGTGTATTGAAGCACGTGTTTTTGTCAGTCTTCTTGTCACCTCGTGTTGTGTACTTTGTCTGCTGAAATTGTTGCTAACAACCTATTTCCAATGTTCTCAGAAAACATTTTTTTTTACTTTTCTTTTAAAACATTTTTATTTTTTAATTATCATATTTTGCTCTTGCTCTAAGCAAAAAATAACCTTTATTAGTCTTCCTTTAAATGACTATATTGCATATATTTTTTAAACAATTTTTAGTTCTAGGTTACTTCAAAATAAAATAAGATGATTGTTAAGTTTTAGTACTTTGATTTCTATGATAAGTATTATCTTCGCATTTTATTATCATTTTTAATTTTTTATTCAAAGTTCAAATGGAAATTAATTTGTATTTATCTTTTATAATTAGTAAAATGGAAATTGAATTTTAAGTAAAAAGGTGAAAATTTATCTACCGTTGAATTGTAAGAAAACCATTTTTAATATATAATTTCATTTTCTCGCTTTACGTATTTCTTAGTTTGATTGCATCTAGTTTTGTAGAGTTTACGGAAATTATTTTTCTTTCAAATTGGAAGAAATAAAAAGGAAAATAATCTCTTTTTTTATTTTCTTTTAAAAAAAATTACAATACAATTTTTTAAATAATGAAATTTGTAATGCTAGCAATAAAAAACAATAGATTAAAATTAAAAAGAATTAGCATAATTTTTTTATATAATTTATTTATTTACACTCTTTCAAACAAAAAAGAGAAAAATTACTCTACTTTTTTTATTCCAATTCGTTAAAATTACTCATTTGTTCTTTCCTTGTGTTTGATTTCTACCTTTTCTATTTTTATTTTCTATTTATTTCTTTTCTGTTCCACATCTAATCCAAACAAAACAACACATTTTAGTTATTATTTTCACATGGCACGTGTTTTTAACACTTCATTTGTATTTTGAATAGGATACACTACTCTTTTAGTTGAGTATATTTAGATTATATTTGAAATTTTAATTTAAGGCCCCTTGTTAGCAATTTAAAATATTAAACATAAATTGTAATAAATACAAGTATATAAGTATTTATTATATTTTAAAGTCACGCATTAAAGAGAATTCAATAAATATAAAAACATTACTGAATTTGAATTAAAATACATGTCTCATTAATTAATTGTAATTTTGAACACTTTAAAAAGACAAATGCCAATAAATATAAAAGTAAGTTACCTTTATTTTCTAAGATAATAAAATTAATTAATAAATAAATAATATTAAATGTGAAATAAATATAACATTAACTAGTAGATCACTTAAAACTAGAAAATAGCGTATTTACAGATATTTAATAGAAATTGATTAATATAAAATGGTGATATACAAAATTGTTTTTTATCTGATATGTATATGTATTATTAAACAATAGTGAGAGGGGAAAAGAAGTTTGAGTATAATTAATTATTTGGTAATGAATGCATACAAGTAGGTGGTGTGGTTTTGATTATACCATTCTTAATTTTTAAATTTTTATTTTATTTTTTATTTATTTAATAGATATAATTTTTTATGTATTATTTTTATTTTTATTTGGGGATGTGTATGTTATATTTATGCGATTCAAATATTAATTAAATATTTTTTATAAAAAAAAATATGATACTATTAAATATTTAATATTAAAATATACACATATATAAATATTAAATGAGTATTAAATAATAACTAAATAAAAATTAAATAATTATAAGAAAAAACAAAATAAATAAATACAAAAAGGTTAATATAAATTGTTTAAATTTTTAATAGTTTAAAATGAAAAAAAAAATGAAAACGAAGATGAATATTAAGAAAACTTTAAAAATGACAGAAGTTAATATATATATAGTGCGGTCAATGGTGATTCCAATTCTCGCAAATTCATTGGCACTCCTCCTAACTCTATTTCGTCTTCACTCTCTCCTCTTTTCTTCATCCTTCAGATTAGATTCCTATTTCACTCTCCCTTCATTTTCTCTTTCCACATATAATAAATAATAATAATAATTAAAAATAAATAAAAAATGCATCTCTCATATGTGAGAGGCCACATCCACTGTTGTCTATAGCATTAGTATAAAAAAAACTGAGCCATACCAGCCACCACACAACCTCCTTCTGCTGCCACCCTTCTTCTTGCTGCAGATTTCAATTCTTTTTCTGCAAACTCAACTTGGGTCTATGTGATGGCGCTCAATATCTCTTCTCCAGCTGAGGTCAAGTCCCTTTTTTTCTCTGATTCCTTCAAGTCTAATTGTCTCACAGCAAAATTCCCAGGTTCTTCTTCTCTTCCTCTCTTCATTTAAACTATGTTTCTTTCCTACTCTCTTCTGAGAAATGTCAAAGTTATCGACTTTATGCAGAAATTCCCTCTCCATTCAATATTGTTTTCTTTTCTTTCGGGAAATCATGCTACTTTCTGATCCTATCCTATACTGTTAATACCGACTTTGTTGATGTTACAGTGATGTGTTGTACTATGATGTTTGTTTTTGTGGAAAGACTGTGTTTTTTTTTTCGGAAAGGCAATATTTGTTTTGTGTTATGTTTTGATGTCAATTGCATGGCGCTTGGATGGTTTGACTTTGATGGTCCTTTGAATTTGGTGCTCAGGTGGCTTTGCTTTTAAAAAAAAAGAGTGCGGAAGGCGAGTTAGTTGCTCAGTGAAGGCACCACCACCACCACCAGCCTGGCCGGGACGAGCGTTTCCAGAACAAGTTGGCAAGACATGGGAGGGACCGAAACCCATTTCCATTGTGGGATCTACTGGTTCTATTGGAACTCAGGTATTGATGCTAATGGAATCTCCCCCTATCATGTAATCTGTAAGTAGTAATGGCTAATAATAGTCTATTACGATCATCTGGGTCTAAAGCTAACTTAAATAGACGCAATTGGGGTTAGTCTTATAAAGAGTATTCGCCATTCGGGTTATATTCCCAACCAATGTAAGACATCTTAACATCCCCCACTCCCAAGATTGAAAATCCGGGTTGTCAAATTTGTTTAGGACTAAAACTCTGTCCTCTTGCACAATCTGAAGCTGATGTTGGCTGGACCTGCAAGATGCTACATTTGTTGGAATACATCTTTCAAAAGAATATACTATTTTTTTGGGGGTGTTATAGATAGATAGATGTGAGACTGGGAATACTTGATGTTTGCCCCTTGTAGATGTAGCTTAACTTTCCTTTGTCTCATATTCTTTGATGTAGTGCATGATTTCCCCTGTATGCTTTTGTAGACACTAGATATTGTGGCAGAGAATCCAGACAAGTTTAAAGTTGTGGCTCTTGCAGCTGGTTCAAACGTTACTCTTCTTGCAGACCAGGTAACCACTTTACTCCCAGCATGTAATGGAACCGTGGATTGGTTTTTGTCTATCTATGACCAGATTTAAATCTGCAAATTTTCTCAACCTCGGGGGATTTACTTGACCAATTTACTCACATGGCTAATTAGTTGCACTGAGGATGATCTTCCTGGTTATTTTTTCTTATAATTCAGGTGTAGTAGGCATGTTGTTCTTTTGCATTAGGGAAGAGACCAATGGTTTCATATCATACAAAAAGAAAATCTTAAGATAAATTAATTACTATGGTTTAAGGTTCAGTTAATGTATTTCATAAAAGGGGGTACATATGCAGTCTTATCCCTCAAGTAGAGAGGTTGTTTCTAGGATTTGAGATCCTCCATGCCACTAGGTTCACCATCATTTTAAGTATTTAATGTTTCAATATAACAACCAGAAAAAAGAAGAGAATAATCCCTTTCGATATTTGTGTTGCCCAGATAAAAACATTTAAGCCTCAACTTGTTGCTGTTAGAAACGAGTCGCTAATTGCTGAACTTGAAGAGGCTTTGCATGATGTTGAACATAAACCTGAGATCATCCCTGGAGAGCAGGGAATCGTTGAGGTGGACATCTGCTTTATTCATATGCGGTCGTTTTGTTAGAGAGCCATTTTTGTTTTTCATTACTTATAGCTTCTATATTCTCAGGTTGCTCGTCACCCTGATGCAGTCAGTGTAGTAACAGGAATAGTAGGGTGTGCAGGACTGAAGGTAAATTTCTTTTCCCTATTTTTTTCTTTTCTTGGTAACCAATCTCTTTGCTGTGCCATGTAATGAGGTCTTCTGTGTCCTGAGCATCCACATATCTATTAATATTAGAAAGCTGAAATCCTCTCATTCTTTTATTAGCCAACAGTTGCTGCGATAGAAGCAGGGAAAGACATAGCTTTGGCCAACAAAGAAACATTGATTGCTGGAGGTCCTTTTGTTCTTCCTCTTGCTCAGAAGCATAACGTAAAAATACTTCCAGCTGATTCGGAACATTCTGCCATTTTTCAGGTAAGAAAGCACATAATCTTTAAAATCATGTGTGCAAGCAATTATTATTTCTTGATAATGTTATTTATTATCTATATATTTTCTGCCTCTGCACCTTTCTTATTGACTGCAAGCAATTATTTCATCATATGCTCCACTTTTTACTGCAAAAGCTTAAAGGATTCTTTGCTCCAGTGTATCCAGGGGTTACCAGAGGGTGCACTCAGGCGGATTATTCTAACTGCATCTGGAGGTGCTTTCAGGTGTGTATATGACTTCAATTGGCCCATTTTGCATGTTCAGTGGAACCATGTTTTCTTTGTATGTTGAAAACAACAATCGTTTTTCGCTGGAAGTGAACTGAAAGAGACTATGTAGCACCATAAACATTCCTTTGTTTATCTGAAGAATGTCTTCTGATTTTGTCTGTCAGAATTAATATTCTTTGATCACGGAAAACCTTGAATTGTTGCTCTCTTAGTCTTGTTTCCGGGATATGTATAATCAATTTGACTACAAGTATGATCCTTCGGTCATTGACAGGGATTTGCCAGTTGATAAACTGAAAGATGTTAAAGTAGCTGATGCATTAAAACATCCCAACTGGAATATGGGGAAAAAGATAACTGTGGACTCTGCTACACTTTTTAATAAGGTTTGTTTCTTTATGTCAACATATTGGACGAAAAGAGTCTCTTTATAAATCTGTTTAATTATGTACTATGAATTTCCTAGGTATAACTTAAAATTATTGTACTTCTTTGCAGGGTCTAGAAGTAATTGAAGCACATTACTTGTTTGGAGCTGAGTACGATGATATTGAGATTGTCATTCATCCGCAATCAATCATACATTCCATGATTGAAACACAGGTCAACACAGTATTCTATTTTATGTTGGTTACCGTGTTTTAATATCCATATATTTAGATAACCATAGCACCCAGGCCTTAGCAAATGGGTGGGTATATACAAGAGGGTATAGAAGAAAGGATAAAAAAATCATTAAATATTTTTAATCATCATGTAATGCTAAATTATTTCTTGATTCCAGGATTCATCTGTTCTTGCACAACTGGGGTGGCCTGATATGCGGCTGCCGATCCTCTATACATTATCATGGCCTGACAGGGTTTACTGTTCTGAAGTCACTTGGCCTCGCCTTGATCTTTGCAAGTACTATAATTTTTCCCTGTTGCTTACTAATTTCAACTCAACCAAATTTTATTTTCCATCCATACTAAAAGAAAATTGATAGATTCCGTTGACTTTCATATTAAAAATAAAGGCTTCAAAAACTTGAAAAATGTAAGTATTTTAGTCCAATTTGAATTATATGATCCGATCATTTAATTTTTGTTTCCATTTTGGCTCCTCGCCTAGCTTCCAGCTAGGAAGTATATTTTATTCTTCATGCATCATGTAAAAGATGGAATTTGATCCAACTTATTTGAAAAAACAAAAACTTATTTCTGCCAGCTTTTTTAGAGCTTTTGAAAAAATAAGTGAATATTTCCAGGAAACTATTCTTTCCCATGCATTGGCGTTAGTGCTGTAAATAGTAAATAATTTGAAGGAACACTAAATTGGTTGAATTTTGGTTTTGATATGGGAGTTCATTCTCAGGCAGCATCCAAAGCAATGCTTAAAATATGTTCCTATTAGTTCCTTTTCACTTTTGTTCTTTACTATCATAAGCCGTTACTATGCAAGATGAATCAGTTAATTTAATTTGAACTGTCATGGAGTATGTGTTCTTAGTTTGTCTAACGTAGTTGTAATTGAAATGTGATTGTGCAGGCTTGGTTCACTTACATTTAAAAATCCGGATAATGTAAAGTATCCATCCATGAATCTTGCCTATGCTGCTGGCCGTGCTGGGGGCACAATGACAGGAGTTCTTAGTGCAGCAAATGAGAAAGCTGTAGAGATGTTTATTGATGAAAAGTAAGATTCAGTTGTTTTTTCCCGTTGCAAATTTTCACTGACATTTATTTCTGTAGATTTATATCTCTCGGAATTTGTTACCTTGATTGAAATTGTTGTAATGTGAGGATGGAGTTGATGAAGCATTTCATCCAACGTTCATGAAGCATAGAATAAGTGTTTGGTTATTTGATAAAAGGCTTTGGTTTCATGTTACTTTGTTGTTTCTTCTTCATCTGTACTTTGAGATTGTGACATGTTATTCTGACACTGCTCTCTTTGAAGTGTCCTTGTATAATTTATCCTCTGATTGGCTATTTTGGTGTTTTCAGGATTAGCTATTTGGATATATTCAAAGTGGTGGAGCTAACATGTGAGAAGCATCAAAATGAATTGCTGTCCTCACCTTCCCTTGAAGAAATTATTCACTATGACCTTTGGGCACGAAAATATGCTGCTACTTTGCAAGACTCTTCCAGCTTCACACCAATTCTTGCATGAGAAGGATTCACTTCTTTGGCCATTGAACTATTTATCCAATGAAGAATGATGCATTCCCCTGATGTTGAAAAATAAAATATGGAATTTTGGTGGTTTAACATATTTCAGTTGATCTTATAGTTGTCAAAATTTCATTGAAAAAAAGAGATATTTTAATAGTCAACAATAGAGGTTGGTTGGCCATGACTTCCTCTTATTCAAATTTTACCTGACGTGGTCAAATAAAAAAATTTATTTCTCTTTTTTTAATGGAGGTAGACAAAAAAGTTGAACCATGAAAGGGTTCGTAGTCGTGTTTTAGACGTATTCGTTGGCTAATATCACTATCTGCTTCAGATTTTGCTTTTCTCATCATTTAATTGTGTTGGCTGATATCACTATCTGCTTCAGATTTTGCTTTTCTCATCATATAATTGTTAGCACATCATCCTCTAGAGTTGAGAAATTCTTACAACATCACCTTCAGAAAATAAATCCTTAACAACAAAACATTGAACAGTGTATAGTGACAAACTCTAACTTTCTTTGTTACACTTTAAGCCACCCTCTTTACATTCAACTAGCCAGACACAATAAGGACTTGCAGGAACTCATAACAGAAAAAAAAAATATTAAAACAAGAATTTTTTTCTATAAATTAAAATCATTTTTTTTTAAATTAGTTTTTGTATAAAAATTCTTTGTTTTTAACTTCTCAAAAGTGTATTTTAACAACCATTTATAGAAAATAATATTTTATTCCATTACGAAAAATTTATGAGAATCATACTAAGTTATATTATGAAGAATGCATTTAACAATCATCACTTTTTGTTTTATTCCATTAAGAAAACTTTATGAGAATCATACCTAAGTTATATTATGAAGAATGCATACGCTATGGTTGGTTGTTGGTGAAAGAATCTAATGTTGTTTTTTATTATACCACAGGTTCTTGACAAGTAACATGCAGGTCCAATTTAAATTAAGTTTTTCATAGACATTAGAAATAAAATAAAAAAATCTATAGTAAAATAATTTTTGTTATCTTAATTTATTAACACATTAGATGAAAAAACTTTTATAAAAATATAAATTTTAGTATATAAAGATGCTTAAGTATTGTTTAATCTTCGTACAAAAAAAGGAGTTTTGATTTTGGTTAATATATAAATAAATTTTATCCTGTAAAATTTTAAATAGTTACTTTTACTCCTAATAAATTGTAAGAAAATTTCTTTTATTTTTTAAGGAGATGATTTTATAAATATAGATGAGAGATTAAAGGTAAGTGAAAAATAAATATTTTAATTATTCCAAGTTATGGGATTATATATATATATATATATATATATAAATGAATTTAAGTGAATTTATAATTCATATTTCTAAAATTTTGTTCTTTCAAAAATTAAATACCTTTGATGTTTCTTTAGTTTTTTTAGGTGGTTTATCTTCTTTTTATTTTTTATAAAGATTTTATTTTTGTTCAATTGGATAAAAACTTAAATATCTTTGACTTTTCTTTAGGTTTTTGAGATGATTTATCTTCTTTTCTTTTTTTCAAAGTGTTTAACTAAGTGTTCAAGGATGGAACTAATTTCTCCAGCTACTAATTCATCATTCAAGCCAAGGTTCTTAACTTAAGTACCAAAGTGGTAATTTAAGTAACTTTTAACCTCTTTTAAAGTTTTAATTAGTAAAGTGATAGATAATCGTTTGAGTGAGAAAAAAATTATAGTAATTTTGTCTTCTTTAAGAATTTGGTCACTCAAGTATCCAATTTGACACTTAAATAAAAAGTTACATAATTAAAGTGAGCAATCTACCATTTCAAAGAGAAAAAAGTCCAAACTAATTCTTTCTCATCCTATGCTTGTGTAATATTTCTTGTGTTTAATTAGTGCATGTTTAACTTATTCAAATGATTTCCTTTATTGTTGATTTTACATAAATGTATTCTATTAGTGTTGTTGACTATATTTATATGAGGTAAAATGTGTTATGTTAGGTTTTTTAATATGATAAATGAGAATGGTAATTATCTATGTGGTAACGGAAGTGTGTGAGACATGTAGTGTGTATTGAGTAGTGGAAGCATTAAATAAATAACATATCCATATTTTACTAACGAATATTTAAATCACATAGAGGAATGTACTAAGAGTGAGAAGTTGATAAAAGTTTTATATTCCTGCACATATGTACTTGTTACAATAAATAAGGGGAGTTACCTAATTTTTTGTGAACTAATATTGTGAGGGATAAATTCTTATATGGGTCAATGTTAGTCTAAAGTGAAAATGTTCTATATATGGGTCAATTTAGAATAATCACTTGAATTTAGTTTCAACACACAAACAAATAATAAGTATGACATAATAATTAGGAATAAGAAAAAAAATGATTTTTAATTTTAGATAAACTTTTAAAAAATACCTATATCAAAATTAAAATATTATTATTTTAAGGGATTAAAAAATATTTAAATATAATTTTATTTATTATTTTTACATGTAACATTTATAGGAAAAAAACTCTTCAAATAGAATATTCAATGGCATGTGCAACTTTAGCTGCTCTATCCTGCCAAAATTTAGAGAACGACTTAGCCCATAATTGGACGACATAGATGGGCCTTCTATAGCCCATTGTATTTTGCAAACAACTCTTTCAACATATGTAATTTTCCAAATAATATTTGTATCATTTAATATAAAAAAAACCATTTGCCATAGTATATATACTTTTTTAGTTTTTTATATACTTTTATAAATACATTTAAAAACATGTTCTAAATTAAAAAATCTATTTTTGTTCATAAAACACTTCCCGTTAAATAATGAGTAAAATTAATCCCTCAAAATTTTAGTAAATAACTAAATAAATCTCTTATCATTTTAAAAATATTAATTTCGGTCCACGTAATTGTATTAATAACTTTTGTCTCGTTTTATGAAAGATAATTATGACATTGGGACGAGAAAAAAAAAATTATTAGAAAAAAAGTATATTTAAAAAAAAAACATATCTTTCTCTCTTTTCTTCTCCCCTAACCCTAAGTCATTAAGTCATTAAGTTGAATTTTCATTTTTATGATTTTAGTTGTTAGGTTTCTCCAAGGTTAAATCACATTTCTAAACTTCCTTTTCCTTTTGAGTTAATTTTTAAATCTTATTTTTTTAATTCCATCTTTAAATCTTCTGAGTTAATTTGAATGTGTTAATATTTTAAGACATTAATATTTCAATCGAAGTATTATTATAGTCAATTATCATATTTAAAATATTATCAATTTTAAAATTTAAATTTATTATAATTTTATTTTAAAAAAATATTTAAAAAAATGTGTATTTAAATTGCATTAATCTTTATTTCTAAGAAATATTAGCTAAACACTTCTAATTTTTTTCCTTTTATTATTTTATTTTTCTTCCCGATCTTTCCGTACTACTTTTCGATTTGCATTTCAAATAGGCTTTACAATTAAAGTTTATATGCAAAAAAAAAAAATCTAGCATAACTGCAACTGTTCAAGTTTCATTGTTTTAGCTAAATTCAACCCGTTAAGCTTTGGAATATTGAATTAGCATAAAGAATTCAATTTACATTTTGAAGTCTTCAAATTTAACGCTTTGTGGCCAAGAACAAATACTGGTTAAAAATCAAAAGGTTAAGAGTTATTATCAAAATATATTTGAAACGATTATTAATCCAGTGTCTTGCTAATTAAATTATTGATCAAGGACTGCTAGTTTGTTCAAGAAGAGTCACACCTATAAGTAATTCTAAAAAATCCATAAAAAACTAGAGTATTATCATGAAGAACAAAAAAAAATAAAAATTTAAGAACACAAATCCCAAAACAAGTTCCCTAGAATTGTCTACTATTGAAATTAATTGAAGTCCTTAATGATGGTCCTCGTGAAGGGCTAACTGTGTTGGTAATGGTATCAATGGTTCCTTTGTTCCACCCAAGGGTTGGGATAACTTCTCTCTCACCAAATAACTCAGGGGAATCTTAAATGAAGTGGCTTTGACTTGGGTCAAATCAAAGTATAAATAATAAACATGTAAGTGAAAGTGACTCCAAAAGTCTCATTACATTCATCAACCACACTTAGCAAATAATTAAATTTTTCATTATGGAAATTAGATGTTAAGGTTTCAAAGAAGTCAAGCATTTTGAATTTATCTATTTTAGGTGAATTAATGAAATTTAAGCAGTTTGATTCATGAAAATCTGGGAGGGAATAGAATTTAAGAATTCAAAAAGAAAATAATAGAATATTATTTGTAACAATGAAAAGAAAAGGTTAAGGGACTAAACTAAACAAATAATTAATTCAGCTACTTACATGTTAGTTATTAATTACGGAAAAAAACCTAAAATATAATTAAACTTAAAGATAACTAACTTATATACGAGTACAATTTTCGTTGTTAATTTTATTTTATTTTTATAAAAGTTTTTATGTCAAATTTTACTATGCAATTTGACATCTCAACTATGTTGACACTTCAAGTAACAACAATCATCTGTCATCACATGAAAACAAAATATTGTTAAAAAAAAAAAATATTAAACCAAAACCCATATGTTAATGTTAATTTAAATATTTTATATTTATAATTTATTATAATTATTTAAAATACGACTTTTAAAGCTAAGTATTATATAAATTAGCGCACAATCTACAACCTATAAAACTGTATATTCTCATTATATTTTAATAACATTTAGGGATAATTGTAATTTTTTATTTTCATATTATAAACGGTCTATAATTATTTTTTTCTTATTTTTTTAATTGTATTTATTGGTAATTTTATTTTCTTATGAAAATTTAATTCCTTAATTGTTAGTTATTTATAACTTATTTTTAAAATTAAAAAAATATATATTAAATTACATTTATCTTTCTTGCTTCTTTTTTCAATCATGTCAAAAAAAGTAAAGAGTATTATATATATTTCTCTCTATCTAATTATGTTGAGTTTAAAATAACAAATGGTTACCTATAATCGAACTAAGCGTTAAACAAAGATGTAGACAATTAAAGATTAAAAGAATAAGTAAATACCAGAAGACTAAAATTGACAGAAAAGAATTAGTACTAAAATTGTGGATTTTGTAAAATATAGTATCAAAATTATATTTAAATTAAAATTTATACAAACCGTAAAACGGGTCAAGTTTGGGAAACCTGCCTACTAGCCCATCACTCATTTAACGGAAGGTCTGCATTTTTAGTATGTTAGCTTCTTCTAATTTGTCAACCTATAAATAAACTAATTTAAACTATTAAAATTGTTATATTGTGTTGCTTGAATAGTACAAATAACAGTTTTATTGTAATTTTAATAAATTAAGTTTAATTATTAATTATAATTAAATAACTTAACATATCAATTTTTTAATTAGAGATATTATTAACTTGTTAAAGAGTTAGGAAATATTTATTGCAAGTTCTCTAAATATAATTTATTTAAATATATATTAATTATTTTAGAGAATTTTTGTATGATGTGAAAGGCATCAAAAGAGAGGAAAAAAAAGGCGTTTTGGATGGATTATTATCCCTTGATCCATCCAATGCATTAAAAGCAAATAATAAGGAGATGTTGGGAATATGTGAACAGTAAATTCACCACATACGTTCTCCATCCACAATCACTTCCATACTTTCTCTTATTGCCACTTTGCCCCCAACTCTGCCGCGTGAGACCCACGCCACACCATTGCCAATTTTTGCACCGTTACACCTCACCAATCAATAAATCTCCCATTTAACACTTCTTTTTCTGTTATGCAAATTTAACTTTATTTACAATTTCTACTCATCTTAAATTTAATATTTTCATAACAAAATTTATTTTTCTCATAACAAATATTAATAATTCATTAAAGTTCAGACTTTATAAATTTTTATTCAAATAAAAATCGGAATAAATTCTTAAAATATACAATCACTCTTTCTACCAAATTCAAAGAACCACACATGTAAATTGAGTAAGAAATGTTCAGTATTTAGCAGATTTAACCTTGCTCACATAGCTACAATGCTAAAGCTCTTATAAGACTGACTTCTCCTCTATACTCATATATGGAATTAAAAGCTTATTATAAATACAAGTGAGGTAATATTTGTTGGCAACCAGAGACCTTAAGTTATGATTAAAAGGTAATTTTATCATTTTTTTTTCTCTATGAAAGGTTAAGTCATCCATACATTTTTTGTCTCTAGCACCATTCATAAACATTCAGTTATGCAATAATAAACTATGTTAATTATTGACCAAATTAAGGATAAATTTATCAAAACAAAACATGTCATCCACTTTAATTTGTACTAGCTTGAAAATGGTTGAAAATGATTCCGACCAAGCCCGTTGGCGTTAGTGAAAAACCCAACCAATTTCGCGGCGGCGCCACCACCGTTCTGGGTTGCTGGTCCTCTTAGAGGGACCCACAAAAAGGGGCGAGTCCTTTTGGCCACCAGTGTGACTCCGAGGCACAAGGTCTCGAAACCTCCACCGCTTGGGCGATGAGTTTGTCTTCTTGCGCGGTGGGGTCCACACGCAGTACGTTCCTTCAGCCACGCCTTGGAGCTGGTTGTTGCCGTCCGCCGTCTCTCGCTCCTCCAACATCAGCGTCTTCAAAGGTAAACGCGGACGACGTGTGGTTTGAACGGGAATGGACGTGACGGAAGAGTGAGGGACGGGGTTATGGTGGAAGGGAGGGTAGATAGGTATGATTTGGCCGTTGCAGAAAATGTCGTCGGCGGAGACAGGGGAGGAGTCTGTGTGTCCGAAAACGAAGGAGAACTCGAAGTCATCCCCATGGTCAACGTCGTCGTTTTGTTGGCAACGAGTGTCCTCGGTGTCGCTGCGGAGTTCGTGGACGACTCTAGTGGCGATGTGAAAAAAAGAGTCGGAAGAGTGAGCCCTGAAACTTGGAGAAGACGGTGCCTCTGTCTGCATCATTCAACAATTTGTGTCTATCTCTTGGTTTTCTTCTGTTTCAGAAGAATACAAAAAAGAGAAAGGAGTTTGGTTGGAGCGAAGGAAAGTGTGTAGAGAGACTCTGAGATGTGATATATAGAGACAGGGGAGTGGAAGAGGTGCTCACTCTCTGCTTATTTTATGCCACTTTTCCTCCAATTTTTCCTTTTCTTTTCCTCTTATTTACTCTTCTACTTTTAACTTCACTAATAACTTATTTTTATATAACTTTATTCTTTTACACTCATGTATCCTCCTCTATTATTATTTTAATAATGTAATTTTAATTCATTACAGTTTAATCTGTATATAATTATTTTTCGTGTGCATTTTTAAATAATTAAAATCATTTTATTTTATATCTTTAACATTTATATTCGTTTTATTATTCTATTATTTCCTTTTTTTTTATTTTTACCTAAAAGTTCTTTCAACTTTTTCTTGCAAGCATCTATATATATTTTTATTTTAATAATACTCTTATGAAGATTGTAAAGAGGGAAGAATGTGGTGTTTTCTTCTTCATTTTAAGTGGTGATAGTTGTTTATGGTGTGGTAGATGGTGGTAAATTTTGATGAAATTGTGATAAAATTTTGATGGAGTAAGTTTTATGGTATTTTTATTTGTGGTAATTGTGTTTTTGTTCATTTATTTTTTTTTTTATTTTTTTGAAAGCACAAAACTAAAAGGAGAAACAATTGTATAAAAATAAAATACAAAACTCAAAAAATAAATTATCTTCTTTTAAATGTAGAATACAACAAATCTTCTTGTTAACTCTTTCACACACTCAAATAATGAAACTACTATCTAAACGGTTGCAACTAAAAAATAATGGAGTGTTGCATTTGAAACAAAGATATAGGATGTACGAGTAATTATAAAGTTATTTTTAAATGTAAGATAATATTTTATTTAGAGTTATTTAAATTTTTTAAAAATATGTAAGTGTAAAGAAAGGTAGGAAGAATTTGTAAAAATATTGCATGAAACTCTCAAAGAAAACATGAATATCAATTTTCTTGTTGTTTTTAATATTCAGCCCCTTTTATTATATCCCCTAAAAAATAAATGTATTTTACTAAAATTTATATTTGAAATAAATCAATTTATTTATTATTACAATATTTATCATAAAATTATCTGAATTGCTTTTATCTTTACCCATTCAAAATTAACATTTTTTCATCATCTTATTCAATTTTTAATTTTTTTTATTTCGTCCGGTATAAACACAAGTAGCGATACTCTTGAAAAAGAATTAATGTGGATTCGGGTAACGGGTCCTAGTTCCAAAGCTTAGTTCGTTACAGTAGAAGAAAAATGGTCTACCTTCTGTACTATGCGCCACCCTAAAGTAATAAATTTTAAGTGTTGTCATTTATTTACTGCCTCTTTGGTTTATTGCATAATATGGTGAATTATATTCAAGTAAATTATTTCTTGTTGAGAAAAATTAAGTTAAAGTCGGCTGTAAAGAACAATTAAACTTTACTTTATTTCCTTGGGTTGTGGAAAGTAGAAGAATGATCTAGAATGATTCAGAGAAAAAATTTAACAAAAAGTTAGATAATTTAATTTAATGAAAAAATGAATTTGAATATAAAGTTTATTAATATATATAATTAATTTAATTATATTAACATAGATTTACCTGTTTTTTTAGTGTAATATTAAAAGTATTTTATGTATATCTTTTAAAATATAAATATTAGTTGAAAAAATGAATAAATCAATTCTTAAGAATATTAATAATTTAAAGCAATATTTTTTATAAATTTCACACTTTGTTCTCATATCACAACAATTTCTCACTAAAAAAAATCTCAATAAATTATTTCAAATAGCCATGAACAAATATGCAATATCCTGTGAATGTATCTTGTGTAAAGTGATTTACTAATTGTTAAGACATTATATAATAATCACATAAAATGCCATGAATAATTGATTAATAATTGATAAAGATGTTTTTGTTATTCATTGAAATGACTTTAAATATTTAATTAGGGAATTATTTTATTATTAACCAAAATAACTTGTATTGCTTATTTATGAGTTTATTTTATTATTAACTCAGAAGATATTACACACGTAAATAACATGCACTACTTTAAAAAATAGTTTCATTAATAACTGACATGTCATGTACAAATTTATTAATTATTTATTGAAAAGATAGGATAGAAAGTGAACAAGTAAACGAAAACAGGAAAATTAGAGTAGAAAATAATACTTTTTAGATTAAATAAAAATAATAATTCTATTTACTTTAAATAATTTTAATTTTGACATTGTTTTTCGTATATAAAATATCATAATTAATTATAAATAACCTAAAAAAATAATGATGCTCCACATAAGTAAACATATATTATATATTATAATTATGGGTGCAATATAAATAATTATATGCACTTTACTTTTTACAATATTCATCTATTTTGCTTGGATTGGAAAAAAGTAAAAAAAAAGATAAAGAAATAAAAAATAAAATGAAAAGTAAAATTGTTTAATTAAAAAAATAAGAAAAAAAATATATTTATTATAATATTTTTGTTTTTTAATATTATTATTATTTTAATTATTTATTTCATTATAATAAAAACATATAAATATTAATAAAAAATTAGTGACATAATTAATCATAAGAAAAATAATATTACAAACATCAAACAAAGTAAAAAGTTACACACACTCAAAAATCAATCCTACAAACAAAATTTGGAACTGATGATCACATCACCTTCACAGATCTTCTAACTTAGGGTTCTATTTGAAATTAAAACCAGTTTCCCTTACCTGATTTTGAGTTGGTATTCAATAAGAGTTTCAAACCTACTAAAAACTCAAGGATAACTTAACCTGCACCATAGAGTGGTGATAAAAAATATAACTAAATCACTAGAACCATGGGCTAGAGACTAATCCTGAAGTTAGTAACCTTACATGCAACAACATCTACCAAGACAAACTTGACATTTAAAAAATTGACTCAAAGGAAAAATGTGCAAAAATAAACTTAATTTGTCTAAAACTATAATCGGACAGTCTTGTAGCATTCGTTGTCAAGAATCCAATGGAGACTCCAATCATCATTATGATGCATAGATGTATAGAAAGTTAGAAAGAAGACAAAGGAAGGAAAGAAAAATGAAAAGTTTAGAAAATGGTGGTTCTTTTAAAATAAAATTGAATAACTAACTTTTTTATTTATATTTTTTTTTTATTGTAATAATAAAATATTTATCATTTAAAATATACCACATTTATTCTATATTTTTTTTAAGTACTTACAAAAATCATATTTATAAAATTTACATTAAAATATTATTTTTATTAATAAAAAACTCACAAACGACTTCAATATATATCCAATAACGAAAAACTAGCACAAAAAAAACCCGTGTACTATTTTTTTAAATTTGTATTATTTTGAACTAAAAGTACACATTTAACTAGGAGGTTATTTTCTTATTCACCAAAATGGCGTTTAAGAGGTTTGTTGTTATTTACATAAATGACTCGTAGACTTTATTTATTATTTGATACATTGTATATACATTATTTATACTAAAATTTCTTACACCACTTAACAATATTGTTTTTAGTATTACTAAAAAATTATTGAATAGAAATCAATTGTAGATACCAAAATTTTATTAATTTATTTTAAATTTGGTAGCAAAAGTCTTGATAACTAATTAGATACCAATTTAGAAACTATTTATCAATAATAAAAATTAATTTAAAATCAATAAATTTTTTAGTCTCTAAAATAACATCTAATTTGGTCACTATAATACCTAATTATTTTTTGTCTTTAAAGTTAGTTTTTTTTCAATGATTTTATTGTAGTGTAGGTTGACAAAACGGGTGAATCTAACTCATTTTAACTCAGCTGGCGATTTACGTGCTATAATAAAATAAGTTGAAAATCATCACCCATTTCACTAAAACTTCATCAATCTCAATTTTTTAAAATTTTTCAAATATATTTAATCATATAAATATTTTTTAAGTTTTTAATTGATTAATTATATTTATAATCGAATAAATTATTACATTTACATATTAAATTACTCTATTATAATTAATAATTAAAATTTAATTTATAAATATTAATTATTTATGTTATAATATTATTTCATATTTACATCGTTAAAATAATATAATATAATATAAAATTTTAATATTTTTAAAAATATTTAATTTTAAAATAAGCGAACTACCATCTTAGTTCACCAAAACAGCAACTCAATCTACCAATTTTGAGAGATTAACGATCAAAATCCATTTTACTACTCCAAACTGTCATTCATTAAAATAACACACTTCGATAAAATTACTTGTGCAAGAAGTTAGGATATTACTCCCCAAAATTATGCGTCAATTGTCTAAGACTTTGTTTTACTCATTAAAATTAATTACAACACTTAATAAAAAAAAATCATTACTCACCAAATAGCATATACTGCTTGATTAGGAGGTTGTTTTAGTACTTTATACATGTTGATTGTTTAGGAAATTCTTTTATTCATTAATGTTGTGTATGACTTGAGTAAAAAGTTGTTTTTCTACTTATCCAAATGACTTATATATATTGCATGATTATGAGATTCTGTTTTATTCACCAGAATGATATGCATGGTTCGACTATAACTTGTTTTCAGTAAGTAATTACAAAATTGTTTGATTTATTAATAAAAATATATTTATAATGATTTAGTGTGATATTATAATTGATCCGTTATCGAAAATACTTTTGTGGAACATTCTTCCCCTCGGTTTTCTTCTGCACCTGCTTGCAAAACCGTGTGAAGCTACTCCTGTGCCAATCTCCAAAACCCTTCCCTTACGTTTTTATGTTTGTCTCGTTACTTAAACCCTAATCCGTCACCCTCAATCTATTTTGATTGTTTTCTTCGGAGGCATTGCCTTTAACAACGTCATGGAAAAACTATGAATTTCACAACCTGCGTCACTCACACTCATTTTTTTTTGTTTCTTTTTGTTTTTGTCTTCTATTCTATTGGGGTTGACGGTGGAGTAAGGACTCTTAAACAAACTTTCCTGATTCTCCATGCATTATATCAATTCACACCGCACTCAACATATTGAGTGAAATGTCTTATCTCTAATAATTTAATTTTTTTTATTTTCTAATATTTATTTTTTAAATTAAATCATAAAGTTCTGAATATATAAATATAAATAAGCTTATTTGAATAATATAAATGACTTTTCGGATGTCAAAATTCGTAAGTAAACATAAAAGAGTTCTAAATATCAATCCACAGCACACCATTCTGGATATGAAAATTCAGAACTCATAACTCACTTCCAAATATGATCATCCAAAAGTTTAAATAAAATACCAAAATGACCTTTCAAATTTTAAAATTCAAAATATATAAAAATCACTTTCGAATTTGTACATATGTAAGAAAAATAAAATTAAAAACAATATTAGATTTTAAATTTTGCGTTAGTTACATATCATAATTAATATAATTAATAATATGGTGCAGGAGAAATTGTCAAGAAGCTTTGCTTTTCCTAGGCCCACGCCATATCTAAAGCCTATAGGTCACACTTCACATTGACCTCGTCTTGCTCATCCATTCCAATGTTATGCTTTCCCGAATTCTCATTATTTTTCTTTCACTTTTGTCTGAAATGTTTGATGCTGTTTAAGGTTGCATGTGTCGGTTTTAGGACGTCGTTATGAGAGTCGTGACCAAAGGATTAAAACGGAGGAAATGTTATAATGTCTAAGATCATTCATATTGATAAATATGAAATATCATTAGTTAGAGGGCTGTTAATAATTATTAGCGTGGCTAATTAGACTAATACTTATATTAATGCAATAATATAGTTGTTAAATTTTTTTTTAAAACAAACTCAATATTGTCACATCAAAAAATACACATTGTCCAAAAAAATAGCATATTGGAGGTTATATCTTCAATATTTTTATCACGTCTTTATCTTCAAAATAAAAGAAAAAAATGATCTTTAATTTTTCTTTTTCAATCTAATTTGTATTGATACAATGTTATTTTATTATTGTTTATTTATATTATTTTAACTTTATTTAATTTTTAATCCGTTAATGATCTTTCAACTTTCGTAAATAAACCTAAAACACTAAAAATATATTTAGTAATTGTAAGGTGTTAAAAGTAAAAGTTCAACCACGAACACTATACATAGGTGATCTGTTTAATAGGTAAGTAGAGTGTTTTTTATCTGATAATTAAGCAAATTGATTCTAACTTCATCATTGGAGCACCTTGCAAGTACACATCCAACCGAGAGTGAGTCTGGACCCAGTAGCCAAAAGTTGACCCATATCCAACAACCGAGAGATAGCCCAAATTCAATAGTTAAGAGTAAGCTCAAGCCCAAATAATAGAGTCCAAGTCATTGCAAGAGACCGAAAAATCATGAGGAGGAGAAAAAGTTAGTTACTTCAAAGACTCTGTAAGAACACTAATGAATATTAAACTTTTTGTTTCATCCTTATTTAATAATTGATATGCTCATACTCTCTTATATAAGAATGACAAAAGATTAGGGTGCTTAGGGTTGGTGCATACTTGTTATCTGGTCCGTTTAAAAAATTCATAAAAAAAATCAGTGAATTTTTTTTATAAATATATGTACCGTCCCAGGATCTGGTAGGAATAAGGCCGAGCTGTTTGGCCCATTAGATGAACCCTGAACCAATCAACCTAATTGGTCGTCAGACACAAAATGTGGGTCTGACCGACTTGATCCAAAATGTGGCAGATTGAGCCCAATGGTCCATATCATTGGGCTCACCGATTGTGATAGGAGAGGGTCCTCACGTCACCACCTAATTAATGTAATTTTCACATATCACAAATGTCACAATTACATGCACAATATTCCTGATTATATCTCATAAATACCGTGATTACTTGCACAATATTCTTGATTATGTCTCATAAATACTATAACCACCTGCATGATATCCCCGATTATATCCCACTTTGTATTATAATTACCTGTACAATATTCCCGAATATATGGGATAAATAATTCGATTATACGACGAAACGTTTAAATTTAAATACATGATGTTCAGATTTTATGAAAAGTTACCGTAATATGACACATTAATGACGGAAGGAACCTGACTTGAGCGTCAAAGTGTCATCGCAGGAGAAGTCTCCCTCGTTTCCTGAAGGTTAATTTAGTAGAGCTTGGAAGGAGAGTACTACAAGCTCATCCATATTCCGACCGACCTCGAGACGACTACGAGAACAATACCAGTTGACATTTTTTACTTAATTAAATAAAATTTAAGTCAAATTTAAGTCTTTAAAATATAAATAGATTAAAAACTTAAAGTTAAAGTACAATTAAAATTGCACACTAAACTATTAATGTAAATGTATTTGTTCTTTTTAAAAACCAAATGTGAACGGAGTTGCCAAGGCACACTCTGTTTTCTTCTCTTATTCTGATTATTGGTGTCTTAACCTTTTGATTTGCATGATGATGATTCATTGATAAATTGCTTTGATGGGTTTAGGGTTTAGATGGTTTATGAGGTTTGTTAGAGGCTCTTGAAATGTTAGTTGAAAGTTTTTTTTAGGGTCCATGTTTTTTGGGAGATCAAAGATTATTTTTTTCTATAGGATTGAACCACCTTTGAAGTGATTCATATTTATTTGTTCTTTCTTGTTAATAAAAAAAACGAGTTACATTAAAAATAAATTCAATTTCATAAGTGTAAGAAAAATAAATAAATATGTAAATCAAATTATAAAGAATTATCCAATATGTAATTATTAATATTCTTTTACTAATAGTTTTATTTTGATAACTTGATTTAAAAAAAATACTTAAATAAGATTCACTAAAAATGACAAGTGGGTAGGGGGTTGGATAAAATGATACTTGTAACAGAACCAGGTAATTAAGATATTCATTTAGCATATGTTACATACATACTGGTCGGCTTCAAATAACCAAGATTTCAGTTTTTTAATCCAATACTGGTCACTATTAACGGTTTCAACTCATTTTTAAAATGAGAAATTAACTTTTAAACTCTCATTTTGTCTCACTTCTATTTTATAACTCCATTTAATAATAAAATATTATATTTAATTAATAAAAATAAATATAAGCAAAATATTAAAATAAAATAATAATATATTTAGTTATGAAATGAAAGTGAAAAAAAAAATATTGGTGTGAAAGTATCCTTTTTAAAATCGAATATTTGATTACGCAATGATACTCACTTCTTTCTTGTTTTCTGCTTCGAGTTAGTTAGATTTTAAGTGGATAAACAAAATTGATCAACCATAATTAATGTTATTTTATTGTTCACTGACAAGTATGTGTATTGATTTAGAAAGTCGTTTTTACTAAATTACTTTTAGAAAAAATATTCTTCTGAAATATTTTTAAAATAAAAATATTTTTTCACATTTTTTATACAAAATAATTTTAACTTACAACCTTTTGAAATAACTTACCCTTAGGAACTGTTTTTATTCTTCAATTAAAATTAACGTGGATGACTTGAAGATGAATGAACATTGTTTGTTATCAAAACGAGTGGGAAATGGTTTAAATAGTATAAACAAATTACCAGTTAATTATATGCTTTATCACAAAATATAAAAAATAAAATTATAAAAATCACCACCAATTTCTCAACAGCTACAAAATCTCATCCCCATAATATAATAATCTATTTTTTTTATTATGAATTAAAATAAAAATAGTGATAATAATGATGATATCGATCATACCATAAGATGGTTAAACAATTAAGTTTTGGTGAGCAATTACAAAAATGAAACAATATTATTAAATAAGTTCGAATATAGATATTAAACAACGAACCCGTGGAAGGAACTATAATATTTTAAAATGTTTTAAATTTAAATAAAACATTTAATAGTATTTTTAAATAATTAAAATTAATATATTTGAATGTAAACACTACATATGAATTTTTTTTTTATCTTTCTTTCCTTTTGTTGATAAAAAAATTGTGTTATTATTATTTTTGTTAAGCGACAAAATTGAAATAAATGATTTAACACGTCTCATTTCTTAGAACATTGTTTATTTTTATTTTTTCTATTTCTTGGCTCTAACATCTGGAAGAATAATGAGCAAAGAGATCAAAGTGATAGACATAAACGCATGCATGGGAAATCAAAACTAAAGTCATTCGAAATAGGAATGCGTATGAATACACCAAGAAAAATGATTTTTTTTATCTAAGATCTTAAACTGTTATTTAGAATATAGCATCAATTAAAATACAAAATGGTAAATTAATGTATTTCCTTTATATTGAATAAGGACTATGATGGTAGAAATTTGAGTACTTTTCTTAAAAGATATGGTGATAACCCTAAAATAGTTTCTTCACCATGGATAATTCTCCAAGATTTGTCACCAAAATTCAAAATATTCTTTCCTGTAGTCATGGTTGTTTGCCTTTCAATTATTTAGGAGTGTCTATCTTTGTTGGTGCTCCAAA
>Ga0123342_1000881_pt1 | contig 49702 bp, 37 predicted proteins | sample Turbeawhitnodule_FD_89960 | JGI IMG/M metagenome (GOLD analysis project Ga0123342, IMG submission 89960) | Root nodule microbial communities of legume samples collected from Mexico - Turtle bean Mexico white nodule | ecosystem: Host-associated > Plants > Roots > Nodule | place: Mexico: Nepantla...
CAAGCTTTGTTTCTTTTAAGGCAAAAACAAAAACTTAATAAGAAATCATTTCAGATATATCTTTTTTTCACACTAGATAAGTAATATATTAACAATTTGCAATAATCTAGAATCTCATTTCTCGGTATGAAATTACAATTTTTACATAAAATAACAAAAATATTTTTTTCATATTATCAATCAAGGGTTATATATTAAGAGTAAATTGTCAATATATCATTACTAAATTTAAATTCGTGGAAACAAACACAATTAATGTCAAACATTCATTTTCACTAACAGTAAAACCCTAGAATCAAACACAACATAAAACATGAGCATTGGAAAAAAAATATTTATAAAAAATTAAATTCAGAAAAAGGTAAAAGTGAGTAATATTTATAAATGAGACCTATCCTAAAAGAATATCTTGATTAAAGATGAGGTTGAGGAGTGTGCCTAACCCACCAATTATAGGTGCACGAATTCATGTAGAAGCACATACTTTTTGCAGAAGGCAGAAAGCAGAAGTTCTTCCACAATGCTAAAATCTTACAGGAACATGTACTGTTGCAAAAAAATCCTTTTCACTGTCGCAATAATGGTTGTATTTTACTACTGCATTAAAATCTAAAATCTCTCATTGGTTTGATTTAATATTTATGTACTTTTCAAATATTAAGTAAAGCATATTTGGTGGTTTAGGGTCCTTAGTACACAGGAATGGTATACGTGATTGATTGTGGTCATGTGGATATTTACAAGTGTATTTAATTAAATTTTAAGTATCTATTAAATTTTGATATTTTTTTAAATTTTAGTTATTTATGAAGTATTTTTTTTAAAAAAAAATTACTGTTTAGTTTGATTGTTATATGGAATATGACTATTATCTTGTAGGGTTACCTTGTTTATTTTGAAGAGGTTGAAGACTGAACAAGAATACATTACTACATTTTACATGCAAAAGAATAAAATGAATGCAGACTTCTGAAGCCTGAACAAAGAGTACATACCTTATTATTATTACATTTACATGCAAAGAATGAAATGAATCCTACCCTTTTCTACAATAGCAGGGAAATTTGGCAATATATATTTATAGCTAAAGCTAAGTAAATTATATGTAGAAGTAACTAGATGGATCTGTTGCATTTGCTGTGTCTTTGCAAAGAATAGACCGAGCTTCAATCACTGAGCGTGGAGGCTCAATATCTTTCTCTTGCAAGGCATTTCCTCGTAATCTTTGCATTTGAGAAGCAAAGGTATCATCCAATATCTACGAAGTGAAACAGTCCATGTTATACAATATACAATATTGCAATCAACACCATTAGAAGACTATGCACATAATCTCATATTATTGACTTACCCCAAGTGCATAGGACGAGCCATTGTACCATATCCTGTTTTCTTTCCTTCCTTCCAGAAATTTCAAAATAATCTAGCACAAAAATGAATCAAAATAAGTGAGATCCAAGAAAATTCTGAACCAACAATGTAAACAAACATATATATGAGTTTTAGTTGGATACCTGTCCCATCCTATCCCATAATCCACGACATATTGCTATAAAAATCTGGCTGGTGAAGACCTCATGCAGGTTGGAGATGAAATCAATTAGTTGTGAATTCAACAACTGCATTCTTTCACGGACTTCTGCTTCTCCATCGGATTCTGTTGTTTCCTCAAGTATCTTTTTCAGCCTTGTGTTCCGATTAGCTTGCATCTGAACAATTCAATTGCATCAAATTTAAATAAATATTGCAGGTTTCCTTTACAGTAACTTTGAAATCTAGAGGAGTCTGAATGATCTTACATTGTTGACAAGATTCCCTATTATTCCTTGCAAATAAGTTTTGTATTTGGTTCTCAAGAGAACAGTTATTCCATTCATTTGCTCCCCAAACAGTGCCTTCTTATCTCCCATGACAGGTAGACAGGAGGCCCATGAATTTAGGATGTCTTCCACTCTACAATGTTGGACATCAAGAATCCTCTTGAGGGTATTCAAGAATATTCCTAACTGTGGATAAAACAAAATGTAAGAAAATATTTCAATATATATAAACACATTATAGATAGACATCAGTCCTGCATGCTTTCTATTATGCCACAAGAGTTTATGCGTGAGCTTAAAATTTTGAGTATTTAATCTGAGTGGATATTGGGATCTGGAGAAAAGCAAGAATTCAGAAAACTTACTTGATTAGGAAGCAAATGAACTGTAGTTGATTGTCTTCTAGCTATCTTTTGAACTTGCAAGTGAAGTCTCTTTGGTATGCTATCCTTTAAAGGAGTTAAGGTATCGCTGTATTGTTTCTCGAGGGATTTCACAATTGCCCTTTCAATGTTTGCAACAGCCTTACAGAAAGAAGAAGAGTAAGCACCTCAAACTCAAGGATGATTTGTAAAGTGGAGATGGGATTATTTGTATGCATGAGAGCAGAGAGAAACACTAGAAAAAGACATTTTTTGAATGCCTTATGGCTTAAAACAGAAATATGTCTAGTTTTTAACTTACATTTTCCAAATACAGTGAGTATTGAGGCCATCTATTGATTACTACTTCATACTGGGTAAGGTTGTCTTTGATTTTCTCGTACATTTCCTCCGCAAATGGGGAGGTGGAGTGATTTGTGATTACTCCAGCCCATGGCACCTGTATCATTTGTTTGTATTGGGGAGGTCAACTCATTTATAGGCACAAGTATTATGTTGTACATAAAACAGCTGAAATAACAACTACCTTTTCTGCTTTACATAAATCTAGTAAACTAATTTGCATATCTTGTATCCACACCATGATATAGTTGTGGAACAAATTTCTGGAGTCTACTCCTCCCTGCACAGGACTGAAAAGTGAAGCGTATTGCATGTCAGAAAGTAGATTTTAACTTCAGGGAAGCTAAAGTATTTGTATTTGTATGTTACAAACCTTATATTCCATGACTCAAAAGATCGTTCAAAATCTGCAGTCGCAACTAGAAGCTCATTTACATGTGCATGTGGACTCGATGGTGGCAATGCCGAAAGGAAAGCTCTCAGCCTTTTACACAACTCTGTGCTGTAAACTGCCGCTGTTATGTTTGTGAGGTCAATTGAACTGAAAATTGGAAAATAGATCTCAGACAATCATCTACGAACCAAAATAAAAATGTTCGGAGAAATTAGGTGTGGTAATATGTGTAATGCTCTCCTATGCAGTAGTAAAATAGATAAATATAATCCCTCATTGTAATTTCATGCACGAGGAGTTGAAATGCCACTTGAAAAGCACAGTTAACAGTATGAAAGGGAGCTGTTCCAGCCAAATACCTAGGAAATATATGCTGGCCATGGATCGTATGCTGATTGTGGATCTTTATGTCTGCTTGAATTTCATTTCTTATAGAAACACAAAGATTCTTCATCTTCAGGTATGCCGTTGAGATGGTAATGGTATCCATTAGGTAACATTCAGAGGTGCTTGACACAAATTCATCAGTCTCCATCATGTGTTTTCTACACCTCTTTCTTGCTGCAGTCTGTTGACAGTAAACACTTCATTTAGACTCAAAAAAGAAAAAAAGCTTTACATGCAGCCTTAACTAAATCCGCTTCAAGCATTCAAGTTAATGGTGCAAAATTTAATTACCTGAAGATAGTTTCTTAGAATAGTTTGAGCATCTAGAGTTAGTATATCATGAAGACTAGTGTAAACTTGAACGGCAGGATCCAAAGCTGGTGCTGCAGACTCAAATGTTGGGGCAAAATGATCTGTTAAACCCGATGGCGAGTTTTCATCTAGCGATTTGTAATTCTCAAAAACAGTTGCTAGAAGACTTTCAATTTGAGTTTCACAGTCTGAAAGCATACTTCTCTGTGAGAAATAAACAGAGAAAATTGTTACACCATTATCCATTTCCAAAATCATGAATTGCAAATTTGGTTAGACAGAGAAAGCATAAGGTATAAAAAATAACAGATTTCTCAAGGTAAAAGAAATACAAGCAATTTCTCATTATACTTTTAGCATGTTTTCTGTTCTATCGTTTTTCTTTTATCAAGTGCAAAGACATCTATAGCAAGTATTAATGTGGTCTGAAATGTAAGCAAGTTCATTAACATGGCATATAAAATGATGAGAAGTTGGAACAACAGAAAAACATGACTTGGGAAGTTACTGGCAGTATATAACTTACTTCCTGCCTGGTCAAACTCCTCTCACTTCTTGCCTTTATTAGGGGTTCAAGCAATTCTCTCACAAGCTCTAGGCAGTCCTTGGTAGGAGTTGCCACATTCATCACATGTAGTAGATATCTACAAGACCACCGAAGGTAAGCGAAGAAAAATGAATTAAAAAATAAACAAATCATATAGCAGTGTAAAGAACATAAAAGTCCATTTTTTCCATATTTTTAGGGCACCCAAATGAAATTCAAATACCTCAGCTTGGCATATGAATTAGAAACCCCATAATAGTCTGCAAATGTATCTAACAACCATTTCCAGTGCCCATTTATACGCAAGTTTCGGGAGTGAAAATGTTGCGCACTCATGGCACCCTCCAATAATAAATCATAAGCTTGAGTTTCCACAACAGCCGAACTCTGCAGAAATGTAGAAACTTAGCAAATGAAAACAAAAATCTATGCTCAGAACGGCATAGCCTGAAATGACACATTGGTGTTTACCGATCAAGTTTAAGATAAAATAACAAATAAATCATGATGAGCCTCGCCATAGTTAATTCAAGATAGAATCCAGTCCTTAAGAATTTTTTTTTTCTGATATATTTCATCTAGATGTTTGATAAACTGTTACTTCTTTGCCTTTATCCACAGATGTTAACTTGGAGGATGATCCTACATCAACTAACTGGAAAATTTCTACTCGAAAAAACAAGATTTATGACTAAATTTTGATAGAGACAGAACCTTAATGTGAGTGTTCTCGTTGCTCGTCATTGTGCCGCCGATAGAGAGCTGGATCTTGCCAACACATTCACGTTCATCATGATATACTGGCCACCACCTAATTCGGTCACTCTGCTCATTCAAGATAATTCATTATGTGAATGTGGATGGTGCAAGGTAGAGGAGTAATATTATGGACGATGAAAGGGTGGAATTCATACAGCATTATCACTGAGGGATGAAATTGGAATCCTGGTCTCACCATGGACTGCCTTTTTTGAATCTTGGACTTCTACAATTAAAGCATCCCCTTGGCTCAATGGGAAACTGAAATTACAATATCTTTACGGTTATTACGTGTATTTCAACAATGGAAGAAATCAAGATGTTTATTGTAATTTGTAGTTTCTCAAAGAATATACAATGTAATTTTCCATCTTAAAAGCTGTGTACCAGCAGAAAATCAGAACTTAATGAATAGTGTATGATCTTCAACAGTTAAGATTGGTTTTTCATCAATTGTCTGCAACTATATCCTGTTAAAATGCATTTAGAAAACCTTCACTGACTTTAATGTTTCACTATTTTCCAAGAGCCTGACAGCAGGTCAATCAGAAGAACATCTCCCAGTTAAAACATAAAAGTAAAAAAAAGAAACAAACTTACAAATCATGGTAATCTCCAGTTCCAGGGCGCAAAAGAATTGAAGAAGATGGCTCTGATTCATTTTCTTCCGTTGTACTCTTAAGTTGGATCAAACAATGTAGTGGCTCTACAAGAATAAAACAGACCACTTTTATTGTGTAATCACAGGATTGGTGTTCACGAAGAAAAGAAATCTACAAATGTTTCAGTGAGATACGTCTCATATCAAGGTTAAAAGGTTTCTAAACTATAAAATGAAAGAGTTCCAAATACTTCCATCAGATGAACTAACCTTCTGATGCCAGTGAGAAGGTGGCCGACTTCATAGAATTTATGCCAGTTTTCACCAGTGATGAAACATGCCGGACATATTCCACCCCGGCCTGCATGTATTGTGATCCCCTCTGTGACTTTGTGATCTTAAGTTTTTGTCTAGGTATAATTCGGAGCTTCCTCACTGCAATTTTCACATAGGAAGTCATATTACACGATTCTCAAGTTGTTTGAAGGAGATCCAATGTTAATAAACATAATTACAAAAAGGAAAGTATTAAAATATGTCTATTACAAAAAGGAAAGTATTAAATATGTCTATTATAATCCCATTTACATTCATAGTATTTGAATGAGAAAAATCTGTTGAGATTGCAAGATTACCTTCTACTCTTATTTTCCCTACAACTTTCTTAATCTTCAGGGGAACTGTTTGTTCTGTGTTTCTTGCACTTCTTCCTTCAGTTGGCTTTACACCTCGAGGTTGCAACAAGAACTCGTGCAGTCTAAGGAAATAGTGAACTTTAGGAAATGAAGGAGAGCAATAAATAAATGAAGCCAAAAGAAGTGCACATGTTAAACAACACGAAACCCACCCAAAGGCACTTCGGAGAGCCAGACACTCATCTTTCAAAAACTCTGGGGCCTCAGTGCAGCCTTTTGCCCATGCTTGCAGGCATAAACGTATGCAGGCGTCATAGGTGATAAGGGTTTGCCAGGCATATTGACTATTGCAACTGCTGAGATAACATACCATAAAAGAAAGAGGGCATTCAAATGTGAATTCCAAAATGGCATAGTGAAGTATATTAACTAAATTTAACTATGTTAACAAAGTATTCATGTTGATTCAAAGTTGAAGATTAAGGGAACCTGGTGTTGTAATATTGTGAATGAGGGGTCTGTCTTTCTATGTCATCTGCAAAAGTATTGTCCAATCTGCAGAGTTTAATGTCAAAAGTTTAATGTCAAAATTCCAAACAGATAAAAAGAGAAAGAGAAATTGAAAAGTGAATGACAGTACCTTTCCCCAGAATCAGTGGTTGTTGTAACAGTATTGGGTTTTTGTTCAATTGAACTCTCACTTTTGGAGCCGTCATAATCCACAGATTCCCTTGAAGGCCAAGATGCAGGGTCAGTTGTTTCATTCCCGACAGAGTACTCTGTATCCCTCTCTGTTGAAAAATCAGCATCAATGATGGGAGGGGCACTTGGAGTACCCAATCCAACGGTGTCATCAGGGCAATTCACGTTGCGGCGTCGAGCTTTCTTTTGAATCTGAGCAGCGCCGCCAACCGGAGTGATCTTCCTTTGAACACATTTATTGAAGCCCACTTCACCATCTGTGAATCTTCTGACACTACAGGGAACCTGAATGCTGAGGTTTTGATTGGATAAACCCGTCTTGAGAATTCCGCTGCGCCCTTGAACTTGGGGTTTGGATCCAAACAATTGTTCCTCGTCGTAGTTGTGTGGAATCGGCGAGTCGGAGTAATCAATGTTGCTGGGAGCAGAGAGTTCTTCGTCGGAGAAGTCATCCTCCATACTGACGTCGCTTTCGTCTTCGACATGGAGATCGCCGTAGCCAAAGGCGAGGTTACGCGGCTGTAACAAAACTGAGTGGAACTTCAGGGGAGGAAGAACAGGGGAATTGAGACTGTTGGCGGAGCTCAAAATGGGAGATCTCGGGAATCGATCGCTGGTGGTGATTTTCTCGGCCAGAGGAGAGCGTAGCAGAGAAGAAGGAGGATCTTGAAGCTGTGGTTTGGATCCCTGTAGGAAACATTGAACTTGGAAAAGGGGTCAAGGAATCCCTAAAAAACAGAGTGATGAAAAAAAGAAAGGAAAGAGTTGGCATCTGAAGGAAGAAGGAAGAAGGAAGAAGAGAGAAGAGAGATGAAAGAGAGAGAGAATGAGACCTGGTTGATCCATTGGATTGCGCTCTCGTCAAGACCTTCGGTGAACATGGCGAAGGTAAGAGAGAGAAACGATGAATGAATGAAGGAATGAATGAAAAGGAAACAGAGCAAGAGAAAAAGGAAAACAGAGCAAGAGAAAAGGGAAAGGAGCGTGATATGAGTGACAGTGATTCAGTGAAGGAGAGTGCAGTGTAGAACTAAAACAGGGGACGCTCGTCCCTGCCAACGGCTACTTTGATTTTTCAAACCTTTCTTGGGTCACAAATAATTCTTTATTCTCCTTCTTTATATATATTCTGTATAAAGATATAAATAAAAATAATACTATATTTCCTTAAATAAACTATAATTTCAATCCTAAAATATTATTATCTTTTTAATTAATTCCCGTAGTATTTTAAAATAACAAAACAAAACTAACGAAAAATATGAAAAGTAATTTGTAATTTAGTAATTAGTAAAAACTAATTATATCACAGTTTCCTTAAGTGGTTAATTTAATTAAAGTAATTTTCACTGCCAATATAAAATTCAAATTGAAAAAGCTTCTAGTTGATTAATATATGTTTTTATGAGTTGAAAAAGCCTCTAGTTGATTAATATATGTTTTTACGAATGTAACATAAACACTAACACGAATAATTATACGAATGTAACATAAACCCTAAACCTTAAACAATTATACGATATGGATACGGACACATGAAAATATGTATAATTTCTACATGACACGAGAATACGAATTTATGTATTATATAATTATAAATTATATAAATTGATGATAAAGATTTATGTGTATATATGTTTTAATTATTTTTAGTAAAAAGATGTTTCTCATGATTCAGAGGGACTTATTTCTTATTTTTATAATCATATTAAAAATTTATATAATAAATTTAAATTTTAAAAAAATCAACGTATTTTTTCTTCGTAAATCCAATAAATATTTTTTGAATTGGGTACTTCATCCATATGTGTCTTACAAATATTAGTGTCCGATACGTGTGTTCAAAACAAACCCACCATTTAAAAGACATGTCCGAATCTCACTTTTTTACACCATTCAATTATTATATAACCTTTAATGGTTATGTATGGATTCAAATTGATCAAGTTCAACTTAAATATTTTGAAAGAAGTGTTATGGTCAAACTCAACTATATCAATTTTATTATTTATTGGATTGAGTATTGTACTTTAATATTGAATCCATTAACTCAATCAATCTATTATATAATATCTAATTTTTTTACTTAATTATTTATATACGTTTACACATAAGTAAAAATTAAAAGAAATCAAATACATTAATATAATTTTCTTGCTCTTCTTTTAACATCTTTCCTCAAACATTTTTTAAAGAAAACTATTCATGTTTTTCAACTACATTTTTCAAATCCTAAATTATTATATCATATTTAAGAATTTTATGTATCATTTACTAAATTCATTATAAACTCATTTTTTTTTAAAAAGGATTTAAAAAAAAACGTGCAAATTGTTGTTACACAATATTTAACTATGACAATAAATGTCAAGAAAACAAAGTCTGAAACTTACAAACTGAATTTTTAATGTCCAATCAAGATGCTTTTATGTCTTTTTATATATGCATATTTTTTTTTTAAATTTATGATATAAAAGTCATATTTAATGATATTAACGATAATAAATATTTTCTTTCTATTTTCTTTATATAATTATTTTTGAAGTCAATAAACCTTTTGTATTATGTCATAAGATATTTACGAAGAGTTTTTATTTTTTACGTTTAAAAAAAAATGTATATTCTCTGTTCAGACAAATTATTGTGGGAATTATGACCCTAATTTAATGTTACGTGTCAAATTTTGAGAATTAAATTTATAGTTATTTTTAGAGAGGAAAAGGTCAATCACATAAATACATGTGTAATAAAATAATATTATGTAATGAACCAATCACAAGAACACGTGATCAATTTTAAAACTACATTTTTTAATACTTTAAAATTTAATAATTATAGTTTTTATTCTCAAATTTGTACTTATTTTCAGTATTGTCTTCTCAGACGTATCATTACTAATATTATCCCATGTTTCTTTTTTCTTTTTTTTATCAGCATACAATTAGTTTGTTTTAAAAAAATCACAATCATAAATTTTGATTTTGTGTGATATATTAATCAGTAATCAATCATAATTTAGATATTTTGATCAGTAATAAACATTTTAGTTTAAACTGATTGACAATTTTAATATAAAATCCTTTTTAAATTTATAGCATAATTAAATTAAAATTTATTGTAAGATTTATTTTGATATTATACAAATTATATGTACTACATCTCTCTCAATCAATCAGATATCAATTATTATAAAGTGATCAGAATAATTTATTAACCATTCCATTTTAAGTGATAATAATACTTTGGATCTTATTATTTCTATGCAATATATTTAAAATATAATTAAGATATTGACATAATTAAATTTAAGTACTTTATATTTATATTTGTAATTAAATTTTTATTAAAAATTGTTGTTTTATTAAATGATTAAAATATTTGCTATTTTTTTAAGTGCTCTAGTGTTTAATCTTGTCATTTAGAAGTGACATAATCATTAATTTTTGTCTTGTTATCTCTAACTTGTCAATTTTAACTTGTTATCTAAAAAAAAGTGATTTGACCAGATAGTTAAAAAAATTAAAGAAGAAAAAAAGGAGTTGATAAGTCAATTGGAGATGAGAAGATATAAGTAAAAGAAAATGGCAATTTTTCTCTTCACCATATCATTTAACATATCCATCCAACACAAAATTTATAACCTAACTTGTCCTTGATTTTATTTTTCTTTCGATGGAAAAATCCAAAAATGATTATTATATATTCTAGATTTCAATATCCAGAAGTCATTTTCATACTTCATTTATGTTTTCGGATGACCATATCTGAAAGTGATTTATGAGTTTGAGATTTTCATATCTGAAATAGTGTGTTACAAATAGTGTTGAGGATCAAGATCCATAACTTATTTATGTTTGCTTACAGATCTTGAAATCCGAAAGATCATTTATGTGATCCAAATAAACTTCCAGATAACAAAATTCAGAAGTGACATATTAATTTCAGACTTATATATCCAAAACTTGTGATTTAACTTAAAAAATACAAATATTCAGAAGATAACAAATTTTAAATCATAACGACATTTCACATCTTTATGGAACATTTCAAATCAATATGATGGGTACATATTCTCATTAATGTGATCCATGGAGAATCAGCCAAAAGAAATTCAAGTTGTCAAAGTAGTTTTTTTCTTGTTAAGCTCTTTATTTTTGTTTTAGCACTACTAAAGACAAGGATTGTAAGCTGCCAAAATGACTGGGTCATCTACAATGTATACGAATCATGATGTATCAAAGTTGAAGATGTACCAAACCACCTACCCCAGCACACATAGGTACTCACCAACCAACTTTGCCCTCTACTTAAAGCTTCCAAATTTCCATTTCTTGTACAACTTCTGATCTCTCCTAGTGCTAGCTTCACTGGTTTGTAAACATGGCAACCATTACTCCACAAAAGGGTAGCCAAAGTGAGGTGGGTGTGAGCAACACAGACCCCCTCAACTGGGGTAATGCAGTGGAGTCACTGAAGGGTAGCCACTTGGAGGAAGTGAAAGGGATGGTGGCGGAGTACCGGGAGGCAGTGATCCATGTGGGGGGAGGGGAGACACTTACTGTATCAAAGGTGGCTGCTGTTGCAAACCAGTACTTGCAGGCTAAGGTTGACCTCTCTGAGTCTGCAAGAGAAGGCGTTGACTCCAGCTGCAAGTGGATCGTGGATAACATCGACAAAGGAATTCCCATTTATGGTGTCACCACTGGTTTTGGTGCAAACTCCAACAGGCAAACTCAAGAAGGCCTTGCTCTTCAGAAGGAAATGGTTAGGTGAGGATCACTCAACTCTGCTTTGCTTGTGAACTCGTACACTCCTTTTAAATGTCGTGTCTGTATCGACATATGTATCGGATATCGACATTCGTAGAACAGTGATGTGTCTAATTTAATATTTGTTGAATTTCTGGTAATTTAAAACACAATTTTTTTTTAAAAATACAGGGTTTGTATCAGTGTTTGTCAGTACCAGTGTTTGTTTCTTTGTTTTTGCTACGTAGATGTATTTTTCTAGTCTGTAGGAATTATCCAACTTCATAGTGAAAACACTAATTATTCTGAGATTATCACTTTTCTCTTTTGTCTTGTAAGTTGTATCATCAACTTATCTCTTTCAACTGATAAAAGAACCACTTCATATATAACACGAAACTGCATTGATTATATATAATTCTTCTTTTGGTTGATGTATTCATGGATTTACCTCTTTTCCTTCCCAAGGTTTTTAAACTGCGCCATATTTGGCTACCAAACGGAGTTATCTCATACACTGCCAAAATCAGCAACCAGAGCAGCAATGCTTGTGAGGGTTAATACCCTTCTTCAAGGGTATTCAGGTATTAGATTTGAAATCCTAGAAGCTATCACCAAACTCCTCAACCACAATGTCACCCCCATCTTGCCCTTACGTGGTACAATCACTGCTTCTGGTGATCTGATTCCTCTCTCCTACATTGCTGCATTGCTAATCGGTAGAAGAAACAGTAAAGCTGTTGGACCCTCTGGAGAGTCCCTCAATGCTAAGGAAGCTTTCCACTTAGCAGGTGTAGATGGTGGGTTCTTTGAGTTGAAGCCTATGAAGGTCTTGCCCTTGTAAATGGCACAGCCGTTGGGTCTGGTGTAGCTTCTATGGTGCTTTTTGAGGCAAACATATTAGCTTTATTGGCAGAAGTTCTATCAGCAGTTTTTGCTGAAGTGATGCAGGGAAAGCCAGAATTCACAGATCACCTTATACATAAGCTGAAGTACCATCCTGGTCAAATTGAAGCTGCTGCTATTATGGAACACATTCTAGATGGAAGCTCTTATGTCAAGAATGCTAAACTGCAACAGCCAGATCCATTGCAGAAGCCTAGAAAAGATCGTTATGCTCTTGTAACTTCTCCTCAATGGCTTGGTCCACAGATTGAAATCATCAGGTTTTCGACCAAATCAATTGAAAGGGAAATAAACTCAGTAAATGACAATCCCTTGATTGATGTCACAAGGAACAAGGCTGTGAGTGGTGGTAATTTCCAAGGCACCCCAATTGGAGTTTCCATGGATAATGCACGTTTAGCTGTTGCTTCAATTGGCAAACTCATCTTTGCACAATTTACTGAACTAGCCAATGATTTGTATAATAATGGGCTACCATCAAATCTCTCTGTTGGTAGAAACCCAAGTCTGGATTATGGGTTCAAGGCATCTGAAGTTGCCATGGCTGCTTATTGTTCTGAACTTCAGTATCTAGCAAATCCAGTAACCAGCCATGTGCAAAGTACTGAGCAGCACAACCAAGATGTGAACTCTTTGGGCTTAATTTCGGCTTTGAAAACTGTGGAAGCCATAGAGATATTAAAGCTTATGTCTTCCACTTATCTGGTTGCACTCTGCCAAGCTATTGATTTGAGGCATTTGGAGGAAATTTTCAAGAACACTGTCAAGAATACTGTGAGCAGAGTTGCACTGAAAACATTAACTACTGAAGACAAAGAAGAAACTAACCCATTTCGATTCAGTGAGGAAGAACTGCTTAAAGTGGTGGATAGAGAATATGTATTTTCATACATTGATGATCCCTTAAATGTAAGGTACCCATTGATGCCAAAACTAAAGCAGGTACTTTATGAGCAAGCACATACCAGTGTCATTAATGACAAGAAGGTGAGTTTGTTGGTTTTTGAGAAGATTGGAGCTTTTGAGGATGAATTGAAGTCTCTCTTGCCAAAGGAAGTAGAAAGTGCACGGGTAGCTTATGAGAATGGCAATCCAGCAACTCCAAACAGAATCAAGGAGTGCAGGTCATATCCACTGTACAAATTTGTGAGGGAGGAGTTAGGGATACGGTTGCTCACGGGCGAAAAAGCTCTCTCACCAGATGAGGAATTTGAGAAGGTTTATACAGCCATGTGTCAAGCAAAGATAATTGATCCAATTCTGGAATGTCTAGAAGATTGGAACGGGGTTCCCATCCCAATATAGTGTTTAATGTAGTATTGTTCCACAATAACTAGCCAGGAAGATATTTCTGTGTTATGATTTGTTCTAAATAAGAGTATACACGATCTCAAACCCAGAACATTCAATGTAGTTAAAGAACAAGTTTACTCTTAGTTGAGTATGTAATCTGTCTTTTTTTTTTCTGTCTTCTTTTATATATACTAGAGTCTGTAGTTAAAGAACAAGTTTACTCTTAGTTGAGTATGTAATCTGTCTTTTTTTTTCTGTCTTCTTTTATATATACTAGAGTCTCTACCCTATCTCTCATGTATTTGGTATTGTTATTGACCTAATTTAATAATAAAGACTAATTATTCAATATTTCTTGATTTTGCTGATACAGAAATTAATGTTCTTAAATATATAGAAGACGATCTGTTCACCCACGCAATCGGACTCGATCCATGATGCTACAATTTTGAATAACTAGCTCTTAGGAACTAATATGGACTTCACGTATACGATTAATGAAAAATAAATGCATCAATTTTAATTATGAAGTACTCGTGTCTCACAAACTTGTCATTATTAAACATATAAAACAATTTTGCATATATACTCAATTTCCCTACGTAACTTATGCTGACAAAATCTATCCACGAATTTCTCATGTATCTTGCCAAACAAGATAATTTTGGATTTACCATAATTCTCAACTTCAACTCTCATGTAGTGCCTCATTAATATTTTCTCCTCCCCATGCCAGGTATCGACTGAAATTGGATTTATCTTCGAACGTTCTCTCTCATAATATAAAAGATAAAGAAGCCGACATTAAAATAAGACTCAGCTTATTTGTATAGGATCCATTGAACTTGTTTTGTCTTTAACAGAGTTACTAATGGACCCATCTCCAATTTGTTTATAAAACCGAAACACCAATTATTTAAAATTTCGCATGTAATGTTCAAACATATATAATTTATTTAATATTTTCCACTTCCACTAGGAATATCAAGCAGTGGATAATTTGTAATACTAAGCTAGATACATAGATAACTAATCGAAATCTACTGTTGAAGAGAAAGTCACTTTCGTATCCTTAAACACAAACAGTTCGAACTACCAAAAGTGGTAGAAATCTTGAAGAAACCTAGAAGAACCCATTTGATTTTTCTTAATCAGTATTCGTTTGAATGAATAAGGAATGAGACCGTCCGTGCAATTACAACTTCCTCAAGCAACTTTACCAAACTAAATCACATGAAATAAAATGATACCAAACACTAGTTGAATGAGTAAACCACTTACGGGTGACACAGGAAGAAAGGGGAAGAAACAGTAGTTCGCATAGCAACATAAGATCGAGTGATAACTATTTACTGCAATCAGCAAGACATCCGTTTCCCCACTCAATATGCTGCAAAGAAATGAAACTACAAAAAGAATTACGCAAAAGTTATACCAATTAAGAGAAATCCCTCTTCCAGCATGCCTTTTGCTTGGTTGGTGAGAGATAGCAAAGCAAACTTCAATCTATCTTTACTGATGAGAACAAGTAGTGGACAAAGTAAAATGACATAAGGAAGCCAATGGTTCCAGTTGACAACATGATTGCAATTGCCATGAGCAATGAATAGCCAAGATAAAGTATAGCCGAGACAGGTCCACTCAAACTCTGCAAGTCAAAAACCAAGTAGTTAATGGAGTACAAGAAGACATAAAGAGCAACAGAGCCTGAAGCGAAGAACGACTTCCACCACCACCGCCAATCTTCCACACAGAGATGCATATATGTGAGGACCACTGACACTTCAGCACAAACAATAACAAGCAGTAGAAGAACAACCAACAGGAAACCAAATACATAATAGAACCTCCCAAGCCAGATACTGGAAAGGATAAAGAAAAGCTCAATGAAAAGGGTTCCAAATGGAAGAGTTCCTGCACCAAGAACAAGAAGCCATGATGGATATTTACGTGCAGGAATCTCCCTTGGTATCTGGTTAGTTCGCACAGGATAATCAATTTGCTGAGCTTTTGTGCCCATGAATCCTCCAATGAGAGTAAGTGGCACTGAAATGCAGAACCAGAGGAAGAGCAACTCAAAATACAGAGAAATGGGAATAGCACCAGTACTTTTGCTGCCCCACAGAAGAAAATTCAGTCCCGTGAGAATAATAAAAGCAATCCCGGGGAAAAAGCATGCAGATAACCAGGAAATTGATCTCCACCCTTCTGAAGTTCCCTTAATGGTCCTCCACAGACGTACACTGACATATCCAGCAGCAATTCCCAAGAAAAGATATAAAATTATCATCCCTGTCAGCAGCATTCCCCTGGAAGCTGGTGACATGAAACCCAGGGCTGCAAAAACAATTGTCACAGCAGCCATTCCGAGAATCTGAACCCCATCCCCAACCATCACACATAGAAGTTTTGAACACTCCGGTTCTCTAAAAACATCACCCACAACAAGCTTCCATCCAGAGAGCTCTTCATTCATCTGTGCTTGTGCCTCTTTGTCCAATTCCTCATACCGTGTCAAGTCCCTTCTCACAGTTCTCAAAAAAATGACAAAGACAATACCTGCTAGGAAAAAAATCACCATGAGTGAATTTAGGATAGAGAACCAATGCACCCTGGAACCCTCCATCTTTAAATAAGCATCCCAACGCGATGGCCATCTTATATCACTTTTCACAAATTCAACTTCGTATGTAAATGATATCCTCTCCTGCTCTTTAATTGGTTGGTACTTGTCTAGCTCAGATGGGCAGTTTGACGAAGCTATACTGTCATACATGTGGAGTTTCGTCATGACTTCAGGATCCCTCTTAACACTACAAGGGATAACCTGGAAGCCAACAATTTCATATCCAGATACCTTCTTCTTGTCAGCTTCAGAAATAACACCCATACCTTCCTCCCCAGTCCCAATGATTTCAACACCATTCCCTTCATATTCATGAACCAATACTTTGAATTTGAGATGATTGATGATGTAATCTGCAGTACCATCCGGTGGGGTGTACCCAACAGGGAACCCCGTCCACTGGATTTTCATCCCATTTTGATTGGCAAACCTCATAACAGGCAAATTGTCAAGGATCATATTTACTTGATACAGATCACGAGTCCTTTGTTTCAGTAGGTTCACCTCAACCTCAGTCAAGGGGGGTGTAGTGCAGAGGTAGATTGAATGATTAACATTCATGCGGAAAAGGTAGGCAGAGTTATCGATCTGATCTCCCCTGAGGAGCTCTCCAAGATTCTCAGCACTTTTCTTTATGCCACCAAGCGGCTTGCAGTAAGGGAGACTGTAGTAGCTGTAGGGAAGCTCAGTCTCAATAGAGGTCAATGAATTAACCTTAGCATATATCTGATCTCCATTTGAGTAAGTGTGCATGTAGCTTCCCGGAAGATAAAATGCATCGCTAATTTGAAGAAAAAAATCGACAATGAAGAAAAGGCAAACACAGTAGATCACCGGTTTTCTCCTGGTTGATACCTCCATTATCCACCAAATGTCCAAAAATTAACCTAACTCAGGCGATGCATTCAACACGAAATCTACAATAGAATAAAACATTTTAACATGAGACGCCAGAAATTTAAACAAGTAACAATAAAATGCAAACACACGATATGAACATTTTGAAATCAGATCCATTAAATGTGAAGCACGAGGAAAGGAAGCAACAATGCAGATGTGCTAAACGAACAGAGAATCAGATTACAAGAATAAACTACAACAGGAAACAGCTCCATTGAGAAAACTAGCAAGTAACAACAACACGAGAAGCAAAAAAAAAAGCATGAGAAATCTGAAATCAATCGATGCGGGAGCAAGAAAAAGCATAACCAGCAACACATTGCAGAGTGAAAATGAAGAGATCTGATTAGAGAGGAGAAGAGCGTTGAGGTTACCATGGATTTTGGCGATACAGATCTCAATGTTCAGTACAACGCAGCAGATGAAAATGGAGATTAGATGCAAATGCAGATGCAAATGAAAGATATATAACTATTTATTTTGCATTCATTTTTTTTTTACTTTTGGATAAATATTAATATTGCATGTATTATTTTCGTTACTTTTTAACTCTGGAAAGAAATTATCACGTATTAAAAAATTCATTTTGTTTTTTTTAAGTATATCCAAAATAAATTATATTCAAAATTTAATAGAGCACGTTATGAAATATAATTTAAGGATATAATTAGAATATGGGTTGTATTTCCACAAGTGAAAATTATGAGAATAGAAAGGGATGTTGATATTTTATTTATTTTTATTTTTATTTTTTAATTTAAAATTATTACTATATTATTATAAACAATGTGAAATATATGCTTTTTACTCGCGAAAATATTCTTACTTTCTTTAATAAACTTTGATTTTAACATTTTATCATTTATAATTGACATGAATTAATTTTTTCCATGACTAAATTGAAGTGGAGACGAAAACTCTTTCTTAATAATGAGAGAACTTGTGATGAACTAGCATAATTCAAAGATACATTTATTTATTGGAAACTAATATTTGATACTGAGATAAGAATTTGTAGCTCTCATTAATATAATCTTTTCAATGTATATTCTTGGCAAAATAATGTAATGATTGATTTTTTTAATTTTTTTGTTATAATATAATTTTTTTTTTAGTATTAGAGTGTAAAATAAACTTTATTCTTTATTATAATATTTTATTTTATAAACTATTGTTGGATCATTTTGGTAGCACAAGATTATTGGACTTGTGTGCAACTAGTGGCTACCTTAACTAGATTATTGGAGAAAATAAATTTTTTTCTCCTTATAATATATAGTATTTAATTATAATTAAATTAATATTTATTAATATTTTGTTCTCTAACTAATTAATTAAATATTTAAGCAATAATTTCATTTCACATCTCTGACCACATTAGCCTTCTTTTTCTTATCATATATTTATCTGACAGAAAACAATTAATGAGTTGCATCAATGCTTACACTTTTAATTAAATAACTTATTTTCAAAAACTCTAATTGAAAGTTTTCATCATTAGATTATTTCTGATCCTTTAGGGTAATAGTTTGTAAATTTATATTGATATCACATTATTTAGAATATTCTAATGAAATATGTTTTTTTCTTTTCGCATGTCTAATATTCTCATTGTTTAAGAGTGAATGGAAATGATAGTTTATACATTCTTTATTCTTTAACTTATTGTCTTTTTAAAATAAAATCAAAATCGTGATAAAGTTTCAAATTTTAAAACAAACAATATATAAATGCAATTTAACTTATTATTTTTAAAAATAAAATCGTAATAAAACTTTCAATTTTAAAAAAATATATATATCAAATCCAATGATTCATCTGATATTATTTGAATCAACTTAAAAGATTGAAACACTTCCAAAATTATTTTAAACTGTATATAGATTTTATGTGGAAGTTAAGTAATCATTTTAAGAAAACTAAGAAAATATCATTTATGGACCACGAGGACAAAGAAAAATATAGTAATAATATAGATTATAGATTTGATCTAGCTAGTGAAGAGATAACAGAAGTTTCCCATGTTTGTAATTGTTTTACAGTCATTTCTTAGAGGGCCATGAAGCAAGGTGAAGATGATGATGATGATGATACAGTACCAAAGAGCAAAGAGAGGATGCAGAAAAGTGACTGAGTTTTGGTAACTGCGTACAACAACAACAACAACCAAGTAAAGAATATGTAACAGCATATGATACACTTAGTGGAACTTGAGACTGGTCAAGACATTGTTGTTGACAGGGTCTGCAAGATGATCTAAGAGGTTTTGGTATGGCCCAACACCTGTCACAAGAGCTTGAATAAAGTAACCCAAAATTGCCAACATAGCCAACCTTCCATTCTTCACCTCCTTCAGCTTCAAATCCTTCAATGATTTCTCATCCTTCCCAAAACCAAGAGGGTTGAAGAGAGGTCCTCCTGGGTATGCTGGCTCACCAGAACCTCCAAGGCCTTTTTCTAATCCTAGGAAGTATTGTTTCCCCATTGACCCTGGTTTTGCCCAATCTTGGAATCTTCTGTGCTCTGCAAATCCCATCAGTGCCATCTCAAACACAAAGAGGGTGTAGGAGTCTGCCCAGTAGTTGTAGGTTCCTGCAGGTGGGACCACACCGGTTCTGAACCATGGCAGTGCTGTCTCCTCAGGGATCAGACCAGCCTTGCCAAGAATTTCAGGAGCTATGGAACCTACTGCACCCAACATTGCAAAACGACCATTGATGACTTCACCATATGCTAGCCATTTGGGCTCAATGAACCCTCCTGTTCCTTCAGGGTCTGAAAGCCCAAGAGGGTCAAATCCATAGTCACCGGGAAGGCTGCAAACCAAATCATGCCAAACAAAGTCAATTCCACCACCTTCATACTATATATCTATTATTTCACTCTTCTAAATTGCTTAAATTTCAAAGTATTTTGTTTTATTAAGAAGTTTGTTTTAATTGGCTTATAAGACTATGTTTGTACCACTTATATACTATGAAATACTCTAATTTCCAATCCATTCCTCATGCTGTCGATCTCATACAGTCAAGAGTTATAGATGGTCTAATAACAATCCGATAATAGGTGACACAGGTGACACGATACATTCAACAAACTCTATAAACTTTTAAATGAATTTATAACATGTTAATTAAGAAGAAGTGGAATTTAGCAGTTCAGTTTTATTCTCTTATGGTATAGGTGATTTACCTGCCATCCAAGTAAGAAAGACTTTGCTTTGATGCAAACCATAAGGGTCTGTCTGCTCCTTGCTGAACTCCAAAAGGAAGAAACTTTTATAAGCATACATCAAGAAGATGAAGAAGACACAAAAAAAAGGAGTGAGTGTGAGAGAGGAAGAGACCTTGACAGGGGGAGTAGAAGCTGCCTTGACAATGAAGGATTGTTTTCGGGAGAACCCAATGGGAGATTGGAGTGATCTTGGTCCAAGACTCTGTCTTGCAGACTCAGATGAGAAGACAAGAGATGAAGATGGTAGCAGAGCTTGTGCAGCCATGGTGGTCAGTGCTCCTTTTGTTGCTTTGCAATTGGTGCAGCAGAAGAGAGTAATGTTGAAGATGAGAAGTTGTTGTTGAAGGTTAGAGATGAATGATATGTATTGCAACCACTAAAAAGCCAAAGGGGTGGAAGATCTGATATGAGCCACTACTTTGGCCCTCATGTACCACCAGAATCCAACTCATGGTGGAGATTGCATGGAACAGTTCAGTGAAGATGAGATTATGATCTTCTTCTCCAACCAACTCTCTACACGTAATGTTATGAATCGGATAAGGATGGATATTATTTCCTGTTTCACCTCCTGTGGATAATATCTTCCCATGTGTTTTAACACACACAACACTTCACAAAAACATGACACCTAGGATCCCTGTGTTACATTCAATTGTCAAAATAATAATTGTTTGTTTTTTCTTTGCCAATTCAAATTGTTTTATGTTATGTTTTATATAATAATTTATACAAAAACTTTTAGCACATGCTTCTCATCTTCTATTCATAAAAGAAAATGTTTTTTTTTCTCTTTTCTGCCTTGGTATGAAATTATGGATTCTTGCATATTTTTATATGTTTTTTCTAGATGTTTTATTCTGTTATATGTTTCTCTGTATCAGGACAATTTATTTTTTAAAATAAGAAATATTATTATAATATAATATATGAATTTATATACTTTTATATTAACGTATAAGTATGGGACTTAGTGGGTAAATATCTACATTTCAAATGTTTGAAAATTTTATATATTTAATAGTAAATTTTAAAAGCTAAGAAGATCAACATTCCACTCAACTATTCATAAAAAAAATATTTCATATTATATAAATAAGTATATAAATGAGCACAAATCAAATCTTATTTATTAAAAAAAAAATATAAGAAATGAAAAATAATTTAATCATATTTTTTGAGAAATGCACACTTTTATTGCTATTTGGTTTAATTTTCATTTCTTATTATTATACAAATTGAACCAAATCATGCACTAGTTCTTTTTCTTTTATATTTCTATATAAAATCTTATTATCTTAACATAAATCATGACTCAATTTTGATAGTGATAATACATAATTTTACGTGTTGGATATTTTTTGGTTGTATTTTTTTGTTTGTTTTTGATTAGCAGAACAATGTGTCTCTCCATGACTAATTAACATGGTTTGTAATGCCCTTCGTGGTTTGATCTAACTTCTTTGATTATAGTTGATACAAATGTCGTTTTTATAAATTAATCTTGACTTAATTAGTTATTATTTTCGTTATCGTGTCCAGTTATTTTATTAATTATCAAATTCAGATTAATTTATAAATTTAATAAAATAAAACCTGTTAAAATATAATGTAAATGTGAATTGACATTAATCTATATAAATTAATAAAGAAAAAGTATAGACTATGTAAAAATTAACTCTAGAACTAGCACTTCGAAACCATTTTTTGATTATTTTTAAAATATTACATTTTTTTAGAATATGTGAAAGGCATGCCACACTTACATTACACTTGTATTATTCATTTGAAATTTTTAGTTTTAATAAAAGACTTAATTTAATCATTTAAGCATAATAAAAAAAGGATTAAATACAAATAGATAAAACTAGAAAAACAAAATCACACATATGAAGACAAAAACTACAGTTTAATGTTTGGTTTGCTAATATTTCTAATATATGGTTCAAGTTGCTAAAAAAACCTTTACATTTCCTCTCAACTATCTTTATACTTTTTGTGTGCCATCCATTTTTAACTATACACAATAAAAACTATACCTTTTTCTCCTCAACCAAAAACCCAGTGAACTTTTAGTAAATTATATGCGCTTCCTTTTTAGATAATTATTTCTAGATATCCTTGTACCGAATTGTAATTTAATAGTATTTTGACGAAAATGGGGTAAATAGCATAGATTGTACCTTAGCAAGAGATCTCCAAGTGCTTCTTTTTTTGAGATAACTTTACTGTTTAAAATCTAGCATTGGACATGAAAAAACTTTGGTGTAATACATCCATGGCAAAACCCATTAAATAATGCAACAATCTCTGATCACTTCCCCTCAAAATAACTGGCTCAAATGTTATTTCTTCGTTGTGCTTGGAACTGTATACCTTGTGAGAACATAGCAGTCTGGCGGTGTAATGTTTGTATAATAGTTCTGGATTGTTTCTGTAATTTCAAACCCAAATTTCTTATAGAAATTTATGGCATCTTCATTGTTCGTCTGCACATGCAAGTACACCTCAGAAATGTTTTGCTTGGAGCAAAGATCAAGAGCATGATTCAACAGCTTTGTTCCTGCATAAACCCCCGGATTCACATCACAAAACTTGCATAGTTTATGAAAGAACGTTCATAACAACCTTAAAAGGAAGTGATGAAATTTGAAACTATGACTGTTGCTAGATGTAAATTAAAATGTTCCTAATATGAAGCTTGCACCTTGTGACAAACCATTCATCTGTTTTTGTTTGTGGTACTGAGACAAGTATCCACACCAAGTAGTCCTTAACAAAAATTATCAATTAAAGTTAAAATCACCAGAGAAAGATATTCAGTTTCTTTCTTACCAATACCAAGTCCACGGTAAGGTGCTAAAACGCCTAATGTCATGATGTAAACCCGAACTTGCCCCCCTCCTTCCTTCTTTTCCAGCCGGCACGCAATTGCTCCAACACAAATATCACTATAGTAAGCTGAAAGACAAAGGCAAAGCAATCAATCTTGGGCAAGTGATAGACACATTCAACATGTTCCTTGTATACCCATCCCTTCTTTGCGTATCACCAATATTATCAAGCACAGAGACATCAAACAAGCTAATTCGATTAACGAAAATCTCAATGCTTTAATGCTAAGTCTAAGTCAAAAAGCTTTCAGAACTCCAAAGAACACAAATGTAATATATTATTAGTATTGAAGAAGGCTTGTGCGGTATTCCAATAAAGATGACTCTGTATATTTTCTTTTGGGTGCGGATAAATTTATCAAATGCAAAGAGGGACCACATATTTTCATTAAAGAAAGCAGAAAAAGAAAATAAAAAAATTTGGAAGTGCTCTCCAAACGTCAGCATATCCAATGTTGTCAAAATGAAGATCCTAGCTCAGATCAGGGAGTAGAAAATCATATATCCAAGGGTCATAACACGAATCATAAGATTCTACAAAAAATGCAAAATTATACTTACACATATACGTGTGCATAGAAAATGACAGATAACAAAAGTAACCTAAATCACATTTAACTAACTAAAATTGAAAATTCATAATCATAAGGTTACATACAACTGATAATAAACTACATAAGTAATCCTTAATACCAATCATAACAGAGCATGGGCAGAAAAATAGAAGCTTAAAAGATGTGAGGCACAAAGCTTGAACTTTTAAGGAAAAAGCTTTGAGGGCAGAAACAGAGATGATGGTCAATTGAGGCAAAAAACAGAAACAATAGAGACCAGAGATAGAACAGAGAATGAGATTAAGGTTACTTGAGTGAGAGTACACACGGGAACTAGGAGGCAAACCTTTGATCTAATTCGCAATTGGGAATATCTACCAAGAGAAAAACTAAGAGATCCTATACGTTCATATGTCCTAGTCAAAACTCTTGAAAAGGAGTTTCATTTACCCGTTGCTAGGGTATATTTTTAATCAACAAAGTTAGAAAGGCACGAAGGAAATTGCACAAGATAGGAAATAGGAATTCCGAATGTACAATAAACTCGATTCAATTAAAGAAGTAACAAAAACAAAAGCCTTATCTCATTAGGTGAGACAGCTACATCAAACAGCATCATTCCAGTACGGTTAAAATATAAATCAAGTGAAAATTGAATTAAACAAATATAAAAAAAATAAAAACCAAAGTTCTGCTATTAATTCCAAGAGGGCATGTGTGGTTTAGTCAATAGATATTTTTAAGACAAAAAAAAACATTGCCCAAAAATTAGTAAGCGTAAGCAATGGTTAATAGCAACATCCAGATTAAAAGAATCTTCAAATAGAGAAATACCTAGTAATGGTGATGAAAAAGAAAGATGAGAAGGTGAGTGATAAGTTATGGGGTGATGGACAAGAACAAATTTGGGTTCTTATAACTCATAACTCCCAAAATTCTCACAAAGACAAAACCCAATTTTCTTTCAGAATTTATATATCTCCTGATTGCATTTCAAGTACATTATTTTATAGGAGACTAAATTCCACATTAATCATTACTAAGTAATTTTTAATGTCCACTAATATTTAACTCCCACAAGTGCTTTATTTAATTCTACTGTAAGTGTCATATTTCCTACCATTTCATGAATGATTCATCTTGTTTTTTTTTTTGTCTTTCCATGTGATCATTCAACCACTTGATTAAAAAGATAATAGAAATTATAACGAAAAAACCCAAAATTATATTGACCCCTGGTGATCATATCAAATGGATTATAAGACCTATCCTACAGTGCAATTAGAATATTTAACCTTAACATCTGAAGTAAGCTGAATTGCTTAAGCGAGCAGGAACTCAATTGCAATAGCTTAAGAAAACCTAAAAGGGAATACACAAGCCAAGATATAAACATGTACAAATTCATGCTCCGGTATTAAAAAAAAAAGAGAAATCTAGCAAGTGCATCTTTTGGCAACCAACCTATTGCTAAATTATCATCCCTCACTCAGCTATTTTTGGAGATAAACAAATAAATAATCGAAACATAAGTTAGTTTATTCATTCAGACGAGTTCCCCAGTAGAGTAGTCTTTTCAGAAATACACACGCGAGGAGTAAATTAATAAGAAATATGTAACAGCTGCAAGAATAAGAGTGTGAAATAAAGAGCAAATTCGAAGAATGAGAAAAATGCAGAACAGAGAAAAGAACCTAGTTTGGTGAATTCGCCGGAAGCGAGAGCGTCGGCATAGTATTTGTCATTGTAGCGAACAGGGAAAAGAGCGAGATTGAGCTTTTTGAGTTGCATAAGGTTCTTGTCCCTCACTCCATCAAGTGAGATAGAGACTTCACGCCCAGCTCCCATTCTGCAGAAAGGAATTAAAAAAAAAAAAAACTGTGTTTATCAGCAAAAACAGAGAAGGTGGTGTTGCAGGGAAAGGAATCTGAAACCAAAATCGAACTCCAATAGAGAGAGAAATTGAAATCAAATGGGAAAAGTACTATGATTCTCGCAGAGAGATAGAGAGAGAGAGAGAGAGGGGTGGCTCAGCCTTGGCCTCACCTCGGAAACGTTTGAATCTGAGAGTTAGGGTGGCGTGGCGGTGGGCGAAAGAGAAAACCTAGAACCCGGGATTCTTTTGACTTTTTACAATTTCTTTTTTCTTTTCCCAACTTTTTTTTTTCTAGTACTTTCAAATTAAAAATCCTATTATATAGTATGTGATTTTACACTATAAATTAAAATTTTAGAATTTTGGATTTTATCATGAAAAAAAATAAAAAAAAATAGGGTTAAATATGTGTTTTTTTCACGAAATTAGTTTTTTTTTATTCAAAATTTAAACTATCCCGATACTTAATAGAAAGATAATTGTAATAGATTACTTTTTATATGCGAAATTAATTTAATTTAGTATTTTACTTCATCCGTGTATTGATTTACAATCAAAATAATAATAAAAATTGAATAACAATAATTTCATATATAATTATTTTATATATAGGATACTTTATTTCAATAATCTTTGTTAGTTTAAAGTTTAAATAGAGAAAAAAAATCGTGTTGTAGTACAGAAAAATCTATTTAATCTATTAAAATAAATATTAAAAATTGAAAATAATGAGTTTAAATATGATTTATTAACTTAATAAAAAATGGAATTAATTTCTCCTTCTAATTATAATGACTAAAAGAATAGTATACATAAATTAATTTTAACCAAAATTTACTTAATATTAAATTATTTATTATTTTAATGTTGTATCATACATTATGGAAAACTAAGGATTCTTCCGAGTTAAGGAAAACTTCACTTTTCAATCCTTATTTTGAACAATAAAAACTTAATAACTTTTTGTATTGTTTTTGTCCATTTCATTTTCACGAAAAGCTAACAAGAGGCAAAGTACACTTGATTGTTTTGTGATCTAGTTTTTTTAAACACTTTTCACTTTTGGTTTGATAATGTTTAAGATATTTTATACCATATTTTGTAATAGGTTTTTTATTATATTGCCAAAATTCAGGCACTATTTCCCATTTTGAAGTGGTAAGGAAATTTGTGGGTGAGGAGACATAAATGAAAGTGAGGAAATTGAAAAAAAAAAGTCAGAAGAGGGAATTTGATTGTGCTTATTCTAAAACTATACATTTTTAAATTTTGGCATGAAATTCATAATTTTATCTGAAGTGATTCTATTTTTTTTAATTTTATATTAATAGTTTGTCATATGAATAAAAGAAGGATATGAATAAATAAATAGTTTGTTTGAGAAGCTTATTTCCATTAAAACCATCCAGATTGGGTGTATAAACTCAGGAGAATTATTAACTATGTATCAGATGACACAGAGATACATGTAATTTTATTTATAAAACGTAGGATATTGGGATACAAATTTATATATTATATAATTATGAATTACATAAATTAATAATAAAAATTTATGTAAACGTACTCTGACAATTTTACATAAGATAGAGTTTGTTTTTTTTGGGTGTAATAGTGGAAAAGTCGACACATAAGTCACCCTTATTGCCACTCTAGAGAACTGTATATGAGATTTTCACTTCATATGACTCCTCGTTCAATTTTTTTTAAGTCATTGCATACGTTTCCTAGTTTAAGTATGCTTTTAATATTTTTGGAACAGAAAGATTTTGTTTTATGGCGGATTCAAAAAAGTGATTTGTTTCTTACTTTTATAATCATAATAAAAATTTAAACAAAAATTTGAGTTTTTAAAAAATTAATGTATTTTTTTAAAAAATTGTGTTAAAACCGTACTAGAATTATAAAAAATTCAACAAATATTTTTTGAATTTAACACTTTACAGATACATGTTCTACAAATAATGTCCGATACATGTATTTCCTATAAATAATGTCTATACATGTATTTGATAATTGTACTAACCTCATTGGTTATTACATTAGTGTAATAAAAGTATTTAGATTCTTCAAGAAGAAAAGTGTTGTAGTAAACCTTTGGTGGTAATTAGAAGGTATTTATAATGTTAGTATTTTAGTATAGAAGATGAAGAAGTGAGATCCATTGGCGTAGTTGGATTCGCATGCTATCTGTGGGCGTGGAAAAGGCATTTAGAATTTCCACTGCAAATTGATGATTTAAAAAAGATTAAAAATGCCAAAATTGGAGTTATTTGAAAGGAAGACCTTATCATAAACAAACTTCAGAGGCGTTTTCTGTGAATCAAATTCCAATCGGAGCAATAATGCCTTGTGCCGCCATTGTCTCCGCTCCCTCCTCCGCCTTCCCCTTCCGCTCCTCCTCCGCCGCCACCTCTTCCATCTCTCCCACCGCGATATCTCTCACCAAACGGATTTCGAAGCCTCGAATCGCCGCCGCAAGCTTCCGAAAATGCGCCGTCAGAGCCACCGTCTCGATCGAGAAAGAGACGCCGGAGGCAGAGCGTCCCGACACGTTTCTCCGGGGAGTGGACGAGGCCCATTCTTCCTCCTCGGTTCGGGCCCGCTTCGAGAAGATGATTAGGGAGGCCCAGGACACTGTGTGCACTGCCCTTGAGGCCGCTGACGGTGGGGCCCAGTTCAAGGAGGACGTTTGGTCCAGGCCCGGCGGCGGCGGCGGCATTAGCAGGGTTCTTCAAGACGGCGCCGTTTGGGAGAAGGCTGGGGTTAATGTCTCTGTCGTTTATGGTGTTATGCCACCTGATGCTTATCGTGCTGCCAAGGGTGCTCCCACCGATCAAAAACCTGGTCCTGTGCCGTTCTTCGCTGCTGGAATCAGCTCCGTAAGTTCCTATCTTAGCTCAATTTTGTTGTTTTTCATTTTTTTGAGTGATTAATGTTCTCTTCTTGTCTTTCTCTTCAGGTTTTGCACCCTAAGAACCCGTTTGCCCCTACGCTACATTTCAACTATCGCTATTTTGAAACCGATGCTCCTAAAGGTAAACTGCATTATGCTTTACTCTTTTCAAGTGCTCTTTGTATCAATCTAGCGGTATTGATTTCATCACTTTTTAGTCATTGCAAATGTGATTTGATTCGTAAGTTTTTCTTTATACTATGATTGTCTTTTTCCTTGATGTTGTTGGGTCTTGGGTTTTTTATTTTTGTGCTTGGAACTGTTTGATATTTTAATCCTTTATAGCAGCTAGTCTTTGTCTGATCTAATGTTTAGCTATCTGGTGAGTATTTCCCCAGCTCCGTTACCCGAGGTCCCAGTTTGAGATTTTTCTATAGTTTATTTGTTATCAGCTGTTGATATCGAACCACAATTATTTTTTTATTCTCAAAATATTGGGACGGCTTTTATTTTCTAATAATATGAAAGCAAACAGGTGTTAACGTGAGAACATGAAGTTGTTCAATTGAATCCTTTATTGAGTGTGATTCTAGTATCGATAGTCATGCTGTTACTTTCTGCAGATGCTCCTGGAGCACCTAGACAATGGTGGTTTGGTGGGGGAACTGACCTGACACCGGCTTACATTTTTGAGGAGGATGTTAAGCACTTCCACTCAGTACGTTGCTTAGCGCAAATATCAGTTTATATTGTTTTTATGATTTCGATAAAAGGCTACTGACGTTTTTGTTGGAAAAAAAGATTGAAAAAAAATTACTTTTCTTTGTGTTAAAATGTTACCATATGTTGATGTTTTTGGTACTTTTTGTGAGTACTTTATATATCTTTGTAGTTGTGGGTAGATTTTATTGAGTTTAATTTATGAAGCTGGTTCTTTTAAAATGACAGGCAGTGAAATGTTACAAGCAGAATTACTTTCTCTTTGTGTTTCCATAAAAAGGTTTCTGCAAATGCTCAAGGACTCTTGAATCAGGGTCGCGTGAAGTCTTTCAAACTGTCTACACGACCTAGATTAAACCCTGAAATGGAAACATAAAATATCAATTTGATGCTTTCTTTATTTTTGTTTGAAAAATGTTTGTTTGGGAAACATTAAGCTGTAGTTGATCATTACAAGTGATTCTATGATATTTTATTGGATGCATTCTAGAGAGGAAGTGTTTCGCTGAATGTACTTATATCATATTTTGTGTGTAGGTTCAAAAACGTGCCTGTGACAAGTTTGAGCCTACTTTTTACCCCCGATTCAAGAAATGGTGTGATGATTACTTTTATATCAAGGTATCATTCTTCACCATTTTTCACACAGTGAAGATATTACTGTATTTTTCAGTAGCTTTTGAGCCTGTTTCATAAAAGTAAAACTTAACAATCATGAACTTATAGTTAATTTCGATGAATTTAATATATGACGATTTTGAGGGTATTATAATTAATAAACTAGAAAGAAATGGTGGTAAATGGGTATCAGACTAACAGAAAGGACTGTCGTTGAGAATAAAATGATGGGAATGGAAGAAGATTTGTGATGCAGGGGTATCAAGAAGCCATGAATATAAATGAAGTGGCTTGGCAATAGTTTGTAGAGATTTTCTGCATGTGGTTTGTAGATGTTCCATGGATGCCATCTGCTATGTTCATAAAGGACTGGAGTGGATTCATTTTAAGTATATTTTTAATTGAACTTGGGTGAATGGACACATGCTGCTGTTGGTTTCTTTTCCCTTACTTTCCTGTTATTTCTCCATCCAGCATCGAGGTGAAAGAAGAGGGCTTGGAGGGATATTTTTTGATGATCTGAACGACTATGATCAGGAGATGCTCCTTTCCTTTGCTACTGGTGACTGCTTGCATTATAAGTTTGATGTTTCACACCGGAAAGAAATCTAATTGTCACTGTCTCATTCTGCTTAAACAATGATTTCTTGCAGAATGTGCAAATTCTGTTATTCCTGCTTATTTACCTATCATAGAGAAAAGGAAGGATTTGCCCTTCACAGAACAACAGAAAGCATGGCAACAATTGCGAAGGGGACGATATGTTGAATTCAATTTGGTACACTTTTTAATCCAACTATAGGCTAAAGTGTATTGCTCTGCTCTTTTTTGATCAGGATTAAATGTGTTATTTAACAATTTTCGGCCACAGGTATATGATAGGGGTACAACATTTGGACTGAAAACAGGGGGCAGAATAGAGAGCATTCTTGTTTCTCTCCCACTGACTTCTCGGTGGGAATATGATCATGTATGATTTTGGAATCTTTATTTTAGACAAGTTGATATTAGATACCTCTAATTTTCCATTTATGAAATTGTTACTGAAACAGTGGTGGTATTTTGTATGCAGAAACCGGAAGAAGGAAGCGAAGAATGGAAACTCTTAGACGCGTGCATCAACCCGAAGGAATGGATCTAATTCATCAGTTGACCCCAATCTCAGCTTTTACTAATAATGAGAGAGTTTGTTTCTTTTTCGGTGTATATCATCACAACTATTAGCTTGTTGTAGATGGATTGTAAATCGCATGTTTCGATTGAGTCATCTGTGTAAAGCGTGAAATGCAGAAAAATGTAATGTAGTGTACTCAATTTCAACCGTTATTCCATAAGCACCTCCTCATACCAGATAACTTCAATGCCAGTGTAGTACACCTCACTCAGACTAGTAATTTAGTAAGTTATGTTTGAGGGGATAATGTTTTTGGCTCAGAAATATGTGTAACTGAATTTAAATATAGGCACTTAAAATTTCCGTGATGCATTTGCTTTTAATGTACTCACTCAGAACAATTATTGAATAAGACTATTCAATAATACCTTTCAGCTGATTTGCAATGCTGAAGAATAAAAGAAAATTCAAAGAAAACTCATCGAAATGAGACTTAAATCGTTTCAAAATTTACATAATGCATTCCACCAGCATTTCGGATCCCCCACCCCCACCATCGTGGATGTATTTCTTAGCGATGGTGCAAAAATATACATAAAACATCTTATGCATTATGCATCCCAATAACAAAGATAAAAATTGACAGAACTCCTGATCTTAGATTCAATGCTCTTATCCATCCTAAGGAACACTGTGGGGCCAATCGAGGAACTTGTAGCCTTGAAGTGATGGTGGCAAGTAGGTTTGTGTGGCTGAAGGGTTGTCCGGAGTGTAGATGTATCCCTTAGCATACCCAATGTCCTTCATTAGTTTGGTTGGAGCATTCCTCAAATGGAGAGGCACCCCCTCATTCTGTCCAGCAGATTCCCTCACTGCCTTCTGTGCAGCTGCTAAACCTCGATAAACTGCAACAGATTTAGGTGCCAAGGCCAAGTAAGCAACACACTGTGCAAGAATCACATTGCATTCGGGCATTCCCACGAAGTGGCAACCATGGTAGCAAGAAACAGCCTGATTAAGAGCTAATGGGTCAGCTAAACCAACATCCTCACTTGCAAATCGCACGAGTCTGCGTGCAATGTAAAGAGGCTCTTCACCTCCCTCCAACATTCTAGCCAACCAGTAAATAGCTGCATTCGCATCACTTCCCCTCATAGACTTGTGCAAGGCGCTGATCAGATTATAGTGTTCTTCCCCAGCTTTATCGTAAGCAAGATGCTTGCACTGAAGTGCCTCCCTTGCATCATCAATACTAACAACAGCTGCAGCAGTAGTAGCAACCTTGTTTTCCTCGTTTGTGTGAAGATCGTCCACCCCTTCTTTACCATGTTGTACTCTCGCTGCAGCAGTAACAGCTGCAATCTCCAGAGCAATGAGGGCAACCCTAGCATCCCCATCACAATTGTTGCTGATGAAATCAACAACACCCTCTTGAACATCAACTTCAACCCCCGCGCTTTGCATCAACCCTTTGTCCGTGTCGCTGACGGCGCGGTTGAGAAGCAAGGCAAGGTGTTGGGGTTGGAGAGTGTTGAGCGTGAGGACACGGCAGCGAGACAAGAGAGGCGTGATCAAATGGAAAGAAGGGTTCTCAGTGGTGGCCCCAAAGAACACAATGCTGCCATCTTCAATGACGGGTAAGAAAGAGTCCTGTTGGGACTTGTTGAACCTGTGAACCTCGTCCACGAACAGAACGGTGGTTTGGTTGGATTTAAGTCTGAGTTTTCTGGCCTCGACAACGGCGTCCCTGACGTCTTTAACGCCACTGGTGACGGCGGACAAGGAGACAAACCGGTAACGAACTGCGGCGGAGGTTGAGGACTGAACGATGGATTTCGCGATGGTGGTTTTACCGGTACCAGGTGGACCCCACAGGAGGATCGAAGGGAGACGGTTGCGTTGGACTGCGGAGCGAAGAAGGGAATTGGCGGCGAGGAGATGGTCCTGTCCTACGACGTCGTCGAGGGTTCTGGGACGCAAGCGCTCGTACAACGGTTGGTGGTGAATGTGAGCGTTCGCGTGTTTCTTCTCTGCGCTCTTGAAGGAGAAAGTGGGCCAGTTTTGTTGTTGTGGTTGCTGCTGTGCAGAATGTGTAGAAGGCCTGCGACGTTTGGAAGGTTCTTCGTCTTCTCCTTCTTCTTCTTCCTGCGACTGCGATTGTGGTGGTGTGGGGGATTGGGAAGAATGGAAGAAGCGATCTAGCTTGGGCTGGAAGGTGGAGGTGGACGCGGAGGGGTTGGCGGCGGTGGTTTTGTGAGTGAGAATCCATTCGGTGGCTTTGAAGGTGGATTTGCCGCCGGTGGCGGCCAAGGCTTGGGCGGCTAACTCGTCGGGGAAGCCCATGCTGAGGAGTTGCTGCATCTCCTCCATGTTCTTCTGGATCAAGATTCTTCTCACTCTCAATGCAAAGCAAGTATACGATATCAATGCCTTTATTTTCTCCTTCTTATTCTTCCACACCACTGCCATCTCAGTAGTATATTCCAGAAGGAAATATGCCCACCATCTTTTTATATACAATTTTCTTATAAATCCTAAATATATAGAATACAAATAGTTTTTTTCTTTTCCAATTTTTTTAAATTTATTTCTTTATTTATATTTTAAATTTAATGATTATTTTATTGTTTTATATTTTTTCATTTGTAAATCAGAGTTCTCTATAATATAATGCTGATAAATTATGTGATGCATAACATACGAAATAAATAGAATCGCAAAAAATTATAGAGATTAAAATTAAAATGAAGGCAAGAAATTATGAAATGTAAAGGTGTAAAATTTTGTATGGAGCGTAGATGATTGAAAGAAACTTTATCCTATTTCTGTGTAATGTTGTGGATAGGTGTAAGATATTTTGGTGGTAGGAAGAGGGCAATGGATGAAGAGTTAACAATGTGAGTGTGAAAAAAAAAGAAGGAAACGAGGGTGATGGCTTCTCCCGTTGTTCCTGTTCCGGTTCCCGTTACCGTTACCGATCCGGTGGTGGTCCGAAACCCATGCGGCGGCGTCACCATCCGCACTCGCCTGAGCAAACTATGCCAACAAGGGCAGCCTCAGCTGGCTCGCCATCTTCTGGACAGCCTTCCACGCGCCTCCACCGCCGTGTGGAACACCGTCATCATCGGCTTCATCTGCAACAAGATGCCATTGGAAGCTCTGCAATTATACGCGGAAATGAAGTGGCGGCGGAACACGGCTTCCGATGGGTACACCTTCTCTTCCACCATGAAGGCCTGCGCCCTCACCCAAAACCTCATCGCCGGCAAGGCCCTTCATTGCCACTTCCTTCGCTCCCAATCCAACTCCCGAGTTGTCTACAACTCCCTCTTGAACATGTACTCCGCGTGCTTGCCCCCTTTCGCCACCCAACCCCAACACGACTACGTCCTCAAACTGTTCGACGTTATGCGCAAACGAAACGTCGTCGCTTGGAACACCTTGATTTCCTGGTTCGTCAAGACCCACAGACACCTCCATGCTCTTCGCGCCTTTGGCACCCTCGTCAAAGCCTCTCTCACGCCAACTCCAGTCACTTTCGTCAATGTCTTCCCCGCTGTTCTTCATCCTACAACCGCTCTTATGCTTTATGGGCTTCTTCTTAAACACGGTGCTGACTATGTCAATCACGTCTTTGCTGTTAGCTCCGCAATTCTTATGTTTGCTGAACTTGGTTGCTTGGACTACGCCAGGGTGGTTTTCGACCGTTGTTCCTGCAAAAACACCGAGGTCTGGAACACCATGATTGGCGGTTATGTTCAGAATAACTGTCCACTTCAAGGGATCGACGTGTTCGTGCGAGCCTTGGAGTCAGAGGAGGCTGTTTGCGATGACGTCACTTTCCTGTCGGTTATCTCCGCTGTTTCCCAGCTGCAGCAAATAAAATTGGCTCAGCAGATACATGCATTTGTTCTGAAAAGCTTGGCGGTTACTCCCATTATTGTTGTCAATGCAATCATTGTGATGTACTCCAGATGCAGTTCGGTGGACACTTCATTTAAGGTTTTTGAAAAGATGTCTGAAAGGGATGGTGTTTCGTGGAATACGATAATTACTTCCTTTGTGCAGAATGGTTTGGATGAGGAAGCACTGATGCTTGTGTGTGAGATGCAGAAGCAGAGGTTTACCATCGATTCTGTCACTGTGACGGCATTACTCTCTGCGGCTTCTAACATGAGGGACTCGTACATTGGAAGGCAAACACATGCATATCTAATTCGCCATGGGATACAGTTTGAGGGTATGGAGAGTTATCTGATTGACATGTATGCTAAATCTGGCTTGATTACGACTTCTGAGTTGCTGTTTGAGCAGAACGGCCCAAGTGACAGAGATCTGGCCTCATGGAACGCCATGATTGCTGGTTATACTCAGAATGGGCTCAGTGACAAAGCCATTCTCATTCTCAGAGAGGCATTGATGCGCAAGGTAACGCCTAATGCAGTGACATTAGCGTCGATTCTCCCATCTTGTAGTTCCATGGGAAGCACGGCCATTGCTAGGCAACTTCATGGATTCTCCATACGTCAGTTGTTGGACGGAAATGTTTATGTGGGAACTGCTTTAGTAGACGCTTATTCAAAATTGGGTGCTATCAGTTATGCGGAAAATGTTTTTATCAGAACACCGGCGAAGAATTCTGTCACATACACAACAATGATAATGAGCTATGGCCAGCATGGAATGGGTAAGAGAGCCCTTGCCTTGTATGATTCCATGCTGAGAAGCGGGATTAAGCCCGATGCAGTTACTTTTATTGCCATCTTGTCTGCTTGCAGTTATAGTGGTTTGGTTGAAGAGGGTCTTCACATATTTGAGTCCATGGACAAAATACATAAAATCAAGCCCTCAACGGAGCATTATTGTTGTGTTGCAGACATGCTGGGGAGGGTTGGGAGGGTGGTCGAGGCTTATGAGTTTGTTGAGAGACTGGGTGAGGAAGGTGATGCAGTAGAAATCTGGGGATCTATTCTTGGAGCCTGCAAAAATCATGGGTACTTTGAATTGGGAAAAGTTGTTGCTGAAAAGTTGCTTAAAATGGGAATGGAAAAAAGGATTGCTGGATATCATGTTCTGCTCTCAAATATCTATGCAGAGGAAGGAGAATGGGAAAATGTTGATAGAGTGAGAAATCAGATGAAGGAAAAAGGTTTGCAAAAGGAAATGGCATGTAGCTGGGTTGAAATTGCTGGGCGTGTGAACTACTTTGTAGCTAGAGATGAGAAGCACCCTCTAAGTGGTGAGATATATTATATCTTGGACAAATTGACTAGGGACATGATGGATGTTGGTTACAAGCCAGGCTACAGTTCAAATTTAAACAGGATTTTGGAATCTAGTGACTGAAATTAATAAGTTATGCCGAACTTTATAAACATGAGGTGTCGGTTAGGTTTGATTATAACCAACGATACTTGCATAAGTTCATCCACGACTATAGCTTTTATTGGTCATTCTTTTGAAAAAAAAATCGTTGATGAACAACACATTCAATTCATGCTGAGTACGGTTGTGCAGCTGAGTAGTGACACAAGTTTGACTCAACTTTTTACTCCTGGTTCAAGAAACGGTGTGATTTTTACTTCAATGGAGGTATAGTTCTTCAACTCAAGCGGTACGCCAAATGAAGTGTTTTGTATGATAATGGAGATGTTATTTCATTTCATGAACATGTCTACAAGGTACAAGTTCATGATATATGTTCTTACTAGATAAGAGCGTTTGTCTCCTGAGTTGGAAGTAGGTGGAGTTGAATTATGATTCCAAGATATGATAAATTTGTTTGTCGAAGATAATAAGGGGAGATAAAATTCTTTTACACTCAAATTAGTAAAAACATATGGATTATATAAGGGAGTATAAGAGATTCATTTTGCACAAGATTCTTTGACGTTCAAGTCTATAAAAGCTTTATTTTGATGATCGTTTGATCTTGGATAACAATTATGCATATGATGACCATTTGATCTCACATAGTGATTATGTATAGTTTTATTTCGATAGTCATTTGATCTTGAATAACAATCTTGTATAGTATAAATCCGATGATCGTTTGACCTCAAATAATTATTATGTATAGTTTTTTTTAATGACTGTTTGGTCTTGGTTAACAATTGTTCTGATAATCATTTGATCTTGGTTAGGAATTTTGTTCCAATGATCATTTGTTTTCAGACAAGAATTATGTATAACTTTTTTTCAATAACAGTTTAGTCTTGAATAATAATTGTAATCATGATAGTTTGTTTTCAACACTCTTGATGATCTTTTTGACCATGATGAACATTTTTCGAGGTTGAAGCGCATGCTTCCTAACATTTGTGAAAACTCTCTTCAAATATATAATCTTGAAATATTTGATTGGCTTGAACAAAAACACATTTTATTCAGGGAAGTGATATTTGCACATGTATTTTCATTTTACTCTAGTTATTTTAGGAAATAAAAAAAAAGTCCATCTAAATATGCACTCTTAATCTATGTTTTCTAAAGCATAAGTTTTGGTTTTATCGTTGAAGAAACCTGAATGAAGTTTAGGAAACAAACGTACTCTTAATTATAGTAAAGATATGTCGACGAAGAAATCATATTTGATTTGGCTCAACTCTTAATCATGTTTGATTCCAAATGAGAATATCCAGTGCCTTTATCATTGAAGCTTCATTGTAGATTTTACGAGTGTGATGAGAAAATCGTAAGAATAGCTTTATGGAGTTCACATCCACTACCTCAGTCATATCATACATACCAGTTGATAACTAGAGAATTTTATAGCAACTTGATTTTGAACACCATTATGTTGAGCATGAAGTATATATATACATGATTATACGGATTAGGACATATAATATTTAAAATTTAGAAGGTAAAAAACGAAATTCACATCTATATATTATGTAATTATAAATTATTTATAAATTGATAATACATATTTATATACATAAGTATGTTTCAATTTTGTAGCAGAAAAATATTTGTTATAACTAGTTTAAAATATCTGCTTTTGTAATTATAATAAAAAGTGTTAAAATCATGTTAAAATCATGAGAAATTTCATAAATATTTTTTAAATTTGATACTTTACCAATATATATTCTAGCAGGGTAATACGAATATATGTGTGGTATAGGGTGGGATAGTGTGTTTCAGGTTTATTATTACAATAAGATACCTAAACCTTGATTATTACAATAAGGATACCTAAACTTGATCCATTATATAATCAATCAAACGTCCTAAAGATGAGTGGGAAGATCCACCTTCCAACAAAGTCTTCCTACTTTTTTCACTAATCTCCATGACTCTCTTCCTTCTCTCATCATCCATCTCCACCACATTTCGTATCCCTTTTTCTATGTTCTGGGCACTCAAAAGAGGGGCAGAACCATCCTTGAACTCAACCCTGTAATCCAACGAAATCTCGCAAGCAATCTCCACCTCATGCACCAGTAAGAATGCGTTACTCTGTTGGTCCGCGTAGAGCGGCCACGTGGCAATGGGCACACCATAACATACGCTCTCAAGGATAGAATTCCAACCGCAGTGGGAAACAAAGCCCACGATGGCGGGGTGGGCCAGCACTTGGGCTTGAGGGGCCCATCCGATGACCTTTCCAATCCCGGCCGTCCGATCCAAGAAGCCCGCGGGCAAAATTGAGGGGAAATCGGAGGAAGCATAGTCAGAGGGTGGCACCGAGAGAGCAGAACCCTTGGGTGGAGGTTTCCGCAGGGACCATAGGAAGCGGGCCCCACTGTTTTCAAGAGCACGTGCGATCTCCCTCACCTGATCCTCACCAAAAGAACCCATGCTCCCGAAGCACAGGAATACAACAGAGGAAGGAGGTTGCTGGTCAAGCCAATCCAAGATGTGACCGTTGCGAGGATTAACATTGGGCTTTGTGTTCAGAATGGGCCCCACTGGATAAATGGGCTGAGGCCTGTTAAGGAAGGAGTGGGCCGCATGGGACTCTAGCTCCTCGAATGAGTTTACTATGATACCATGGGCTTTCTTCAGGCCCCTCCCGAAGGCCAAGGATATTGGCTCCCACTCCTTGTTCAGCACTAAGGAAGGCAAATTCGGCTTTGGGAGGGGCTTGGCGAAACAAGGGGTGATGAACTCGGCGTCGGAGATCGTGAACTCGGCGTTCTCCTCTTCCTTCAGGGTGTGAAGATGAAGCGTCAAACCGAGGAAAGCAAGACCAGAAGTGAAGAACACGAGGGAAGGGACGTGGAATTCGTCGGCGACGTCGATCATGGTGGTGCAGAACATGTCGAGGACGAAGGCGGCGAGTGGCGGTGCGGGGGGGAGGTTGGCGACGGCTTCTTTGACGTTGGACTTTTGCAGTTGTAGTATTTGTTGCATTAGGTTTGGTGGGGAGTTGGAGGAAACTTGGGGGAGGTTGATGAGCTGCAGACGGTGTGAGTGAAGGGAATCGGTGTAAGCAGGTGTGGTGTGAGGTGGTAGTTTGATTACCAAGACAGTGATCCAGATATGGTGGTGGCGCTCCATCAGAAGGTTCGCGAACTCAATGGTGGAGATGAGATGACCGGTGACCGGAAAAGGAATGAAAACGATACGTGCAGCTTTGTTCATCCTTGTTACTCACTGGTGTGTGTGGAATTATTGAAATGGGAGTGGTTAGAAGAATAAGGCGAAATGTTATGGGAAGAAACATATGTAGGCCAACATTATTGTACGATACCTTCATTTGTGGCTATGGATTTCTCACCCAGTTGTCTTAGGAGTGCATGTCATAAATTTCTTCTCATGCCAGTCCAATCATTCCTTCTCCACTTTTCAAATGCATCTTTTTTAAATGGCAGAAAATATAAGAGTAATTGCACTTAATGGAGTATCCTAGAGTTGTAACATTGGATCCCACAAAACACTTCATCTGACTTGGGAAGCTTTGTTGTAGTGAAAAGTAGTAATATGCATTCTGTAACTTAACTTAATAGTTTAACACAGGAGATACAAATTTGAGGATTTTGAAACGCAACTGGTTTCAATGTCCGATACTAATGTTTTCAAGAGATAAATAACTAAACAGGAGAGTTAATAGTAAGAGGAATAAAAAATAATGGTTCACACAAATATATTTTTCAAAGTATTCATCAAGCTTATAAGCTTACAGATTACTAGCCATTCAAAGGTTCTCTATCACCTTTAATACTTTTGGTGAAAAGTGTATTTTATCCTTAATGAAATAAAAAAGGACTCCTAAGTCCCTGCACTCCCATAAGTTTTTCATTTAATGATTTTCAAATTCCAGTTCAAAATATAATTTACATTTCAGGAAGGTAAAGTAGTAAGTTCTTATTTATAAAATTCAGAATATAAATTTCTTCCTGCAACTCCATAGTTTTTATTTTCTGGATTCAAAAATAACTTTTGAATTGTAGTATTCGAAATACAAGGTTTACTTTCAAATTTTATTATTCGGAAACTATTTTATGAATTCAGAAATGAATTCTGAATGGTAAAATTTGGAAACCAAGTTTGTATTTCAAATTCTACAATTAAAAAGTTACTTTTGAATCCAGAAAATAAATTTCAAATTATAAAATTTGAAATTCGAATTAAGAATAGGTTTGAAATTACAATGAAATTACAATAACTATGGGGTGTAGGAAAAAAACTCTGGAGGTGCAGGAAGAAATTCCTTTCACGGGTAGGTCACGCCGACTAAACGGTGCAGCGAAAAAACTGTCTTCTACTAACTAAATGTCTTTCAAAATTAAATGTCCTTCTTGAGGGTATAAGAAGACACGTTCATGCAATCTTGCCTGAAGAAAAAAAACTATATGCATGAAATTGCGAACCTTAATGGAATTCAGACAAAGAAGATCGTGTCTTCCTGATACTTAGAGTCCATTGTACCAAAAAAAACATAATCAAGGAGAGAAAATCGAATGTTCAGCATAACAGAAATAAAAACGGGGCTTGGTCATAATATATATTAACGGGAAAAGTCCACTCTTTGATCATACGAAACACCATGCCCCAAAATGCCAACTGGAACAAGGGATATTCTCACTTAGTGGCTTGGGAAATTATATTACTTAATGAACTAGCTTCCTCCTTGGCAGTCTCCACCAATGAATCCTGAAACCCAATTTCATATAAAATTGCATCAGACAAAACTCTCGAGGAAGAAACTGCTCACCGAAACATTCTGAACGTGAAGGACCCTTGCATACCTGTGCAGCTATTAACCGTGCAATAGTTTTCTTGCTTGACTCCTGAAGCTCGCCAGCAATGAGAAGTTCATCAAGTATATAATAGGCCTTCCATGATAAAACAAATTAAGAACATATGTCAGAAGAGAAATTAGTTGACCCCAAGAAAAGGAGGCAGTTGAAAAGATCAATTATTAAAGCCCAATTAAGGTGATTCAGCTTGGAAAAATAATTCATAATGGCAACAGGTTAAATGTTAAAAAGTAGCATTTGTTTCAACTTTTGGGCATAAATCATGACATGATGCGCAGACAAACCTTGTGGAAATTGAATATCAAGTCCAGTTCACAGACCTGCAAACGGTGAAGCGACCATTAATCTTTATATCCTTCCCAGAAAGAATGGAACTATTTTCATAGGTGAATAAAGCAGTACTCTCCAAAAGTCAAAGCTTTGAACAGAACTCACACTGCCAAAATACCGATCAAGAATCTCTACAAAATGATGAATTATTTCAAGGACTTCTAATTCGTTGTCTTCCTCATCCATACACATGCAGAAATAAAGACTTGCATATCTGCAGCAGATAATTGTTATAACATAGCCAGACAGAAGAGTTTCTAGCAAAGGAGTAAGTAGTTGTATATGACAAACGGCCACACACTCTTGTTAAATTACCTTTTATAAACAACTTTATGTCCCCGCCATTCTACAAAATTACAGAGCTTGGGAGCACGTGTAAGAACCAAGCCACTGATCTCACGGATAGCCTTGTCAAAAATAAATTACATGTAAAATGTATGTATCAATCAAGGATGATTTAAGTGGGACACAGTAAGCAACATGCACAGATCCATCACTGTGCATACAATACAAAGTTACAAAGAAAATGATAGTTTGACAATTCATGTATAGATTTAGAAATAAATATATATAATAAAAGATAAATTTATAATTAAATGATATGAAAAAACATTAAAATAGTAGTATTGAGGGTTGCAACGTAATTGTATAAAAAATTGGGTTCTATATGTATCATTACCCAAGTTACAAATACCACTAGAACGAGCAGCTTGGGAAATTTTGAAGAACTAAATAACTAATTACATGTTTGCATTTCAGTTGAGAAAACTTTTCTTCTACTCTCAAAAGTTCAATTTCTTACTTCTTCAATTTGCACAGTGGAATTGGCAATTTTGATCCAAACATGGTAGTAATAGGGTGTTACCTTACCTTATTTCTTTCCTTCTGCGAGTAAGGAGAATACCATTTTGTGAGCCTGACCTTCCCTTGACGACTAATGAGCAGCACAAATTGTATCTACATTTAATTAATGAAATTGGAGATACATAAAAAAAGAATGCGATAGTAACAGAATAAAACATGGCCAGCAAGGTGTAGATCATAGAAACATGGATGATAACACAAGTTATGAGAGTAACCTAATCGCAATGGGGAAAGAGGTACAATTATCACAATTACCACAAAAATCTAATACATATATAAAATAGGCGATAAGAAGAATCTCATGATTCAGTGCGGAAACAAAAAAAGAGCGTTAATCATGCTATTACACACGAAAGCATGAACAATGAAGTCGAGATTTTATGGATTTTGGGACATGGATAGTTAAAATTGTGGAATGATGCAAAATCTGAGAATTGAATCTAGAAAGTAGGAACAAGAGAAAGATCTGTGAAGAAGAATGAGTAAGGTGGATCGGAAATATAGCGTACATAGAATTCGGAAGAAACTTTACCATTTCCCTCGATTCGCTCGCGCGTTCCGCTCACAGGATCACGCTCCTTCTCCTTCTCCTTCTCCTTCTCCTTCTCCTTCTCCTTCTCCTCACTTTTGTCTTTATTTCATTTCCTAAATAAATTATAAATTTAAACTTTCAGTTTATTGTTCCTCTTTCTTTTCGGGTTCTGCTTTTCTGTTTCCACCCCTTGCATTACCACGCCCTACGTAATGGGCTCGGCCCATTAAATGAATGCGCTATATATTGTGGAATAATATATATATATATATATATTATTATTTTATTATTTTATTTTATTTTGTTTCTGAAAAATTGGATCTCCTTGGTGTTCTTCCTCTTAATCTTGGTGTCTCACTTGTCTGCAATTATATTCTCATGATAAATTAATTTTGTTCTGAACAAAAGATGTATATAAAAGTAAAAAATTACAGATCCACTACTCTTTAACTTCATAGAATATACTTATTTATAAAAATTGTATTGAATTTCTACCGGTATGAATAATTAAGCTAGACCAGAACCCAAACAATTTTATTAATAATTTTGTGAATTACTATTTTTTTTACCTTTATTAATTACCATATTAAATAATTAATCACGCAATTGACAAAAATATAAAAAAAAATCTCGACATCTTAGAACCTAGCGGTATATATATTAGCGAGATTACACTAAAAATACAGTTTAACCTTTATATTTAATTTTTATATGATTCTTTGAAAAAAAATATTATGAGATTTGAGGTTAATTTAAGACTAGTTTTGGTCTCAAACTAATGAATTAATTAATTTTAAAACACATTCTTATTTTTTTTTAAATATGAATATATTGTATTCACTCTCATAGTGTATACAATATTATGTAATATAATATCAGATGGTCAAGAGGTCGAATGATCGACATGATTGAATGGTCGGCAAGGCTAAATAAATCTAAATGTACTACCGGATGGTCAGGAGGCCGAATAAACCTAAATGTACTACCGGATGGTTGAGAGACTGAATGGTCGATAAAATTGAATAAACTTAAGAACAAACAATAAATACATGATTAACAGTAATTAAACCAGTTTAGTTATAAACTATGGTTAAAGCACAATTGGGTCCTCGTTTGAAATCCAAGGGCAGGCCTATAACAGCTGAAGTCCAATACAAGACTATAAATACCAAAGGGAATCCTGTGCCATAGGTAATTTGTTGATCTCTAACACACCTACATATTATATCCGGACTAACTTGAGCGTCGGAGCGCCTTCGCAGGTACCCCACCTCGTCGTTCTTGGAGAAGGACTTACAAGACGGAGAGACGCCGAACACAGGAGCCGCGAGGACGAGAAGACGGAAGGTACAGTAATCATTCTGAGAGGAACCCGACCTTGTAAGAACATGTAATTTCTACATATCTTTGTCTTTTTGTGAGTGTAAGAGAAAAATAAGTATTTATGATATTCATTTTAGTATTTATTTACTTAAAAAGGTTAAACTTAAATTCATCAATCTATGAAAACAAAGTAAATCTAAAATACCCTTATAACCACTGTATTACGAAGTTCAATAATTTTGTTTACATATTCATTCTAGTATACTGAATCCGAACATACCAAACTTTCTTTACACCTTTTTTCTAAATTCTCATGTTATCATATGAGACATCTTCACATATTTACTTACAAAACATATGAACTTAGTGCTTAGTATTAGAAGAAAAGAGTGGGCTCTAGGCCCATTTGGCTAGAACTGACATGAAGGCAGCTCCAATGAGCAAAGAAGCGTTAACTCCGATCTGAAGGGTGGTACTTGCTTGGATCTTGGGATGCATTAAATCTGGTGCAAGAAGGTCCACCAGTGACATGTAAATCAAGATACCTGCAGATGCTGCGTTTAGAATGCCTTCCACGATCAGAGCCCTTGGGCTGTTCTCCTCATAGCCACTAATTATCATACCAATTGCAATTCCCACTGGTGTTGTCAGTGAAAAGAACAATGCCATAATTATAACTGCTCTCCTCTTCAATCTTGCCTGAACAAAAAACACCATCACTTTGCTATTAAAACATTTCATATTATATAAGTGGATGCAAACCTTACTTTATAAGCCGGTTTTATGAGGTTGAGTTAGACTTAAAGTTTACTTCTTAATATTGATATAGAGTCATTTAAAGTTTATCCTAACAAGTATTTAGTGGATTATCAAATCATCCGTTATCAGGTCATGATCACCCATAATATGTTATCACACGTACAAACTGTGACTCCACGTTAAGTTAGGTTTAAAATTCCCTCTTAACAGTGCAAACACTTCTCACCATCACTCCAATGACAAACCCACAACCTTCAAACTTTGAATGTTCGGATTCAAGAGAATATCTTTTCGCAGTGGTCTCACCATATGTACACGTTGGTCTCTGCTATGTTTTTATTCAAGCCAAGTGATTTGCATCCAATACCATCACATGTTCATACGTCAGGAAAGATAAAGCATTGAAAATGAAAGATGTTACATGCTAGTACCGACATGGTTCATACTTGTTTCAATATTGCTTTTGAAAAATCATTTATTACAATGTGTTTCTAACCACTTAAATCTATATATATTCCATAGGGTAGATCACATTCATATTTTCACTATAATGCATTTAAATGGATGATTTTCAAAACTTGAGAATAAGTTTTTCTAATTCTAATTGGTGTGTTTTTTTTAGTGGAATTTTTATGGGTTCTTTTCAATTAAAAGTCCTGTTTTTCTGTCTCTTATGATTATATTTATGTAAGAAGCTTTGAAGAAAGATGCTTCACATTGACTTTGTATAAAAGTTAATATTATCTTTAAAATATATTTATTAATTTTTTTGTGTTTAAAAAAAAGTGTGAATATATAGTCATACAAACAAACGCATACTAAGTCAGGTTTTGTTTACACACAAAAAAATGTACTTTTAGTTTCTGTATTTTTCATTTGTTAAACATATAATAGTTCTTATAGTTTATACCGATAATCGATTTAGTTTCTCATTTTAAAAATTTAAAGTTAATATATTATAAATGAACTTTTTTTTCAAGTTTTAGACTTAAATTCATCGTATATATAAAATATATGGACCTTAAATAGTTTCAACCGTATACAATTTTAAGAAAATTCCTTTTAATATTATATATATATATATATATATATATATATATGTATATATATATATATATATGGCCAAGTTGCATTCTGAAAACGAAAACTTGAGAAGAACATGCATGGTTCAGAAGGAGACACGCACGATTACTTGTCCAACAACATTGACTTTTCATCAGAAATTTTGAAATCTATATATAAAACAACAATAATTTTGAATTAACTTTTAAGTACAAAAACCTATTATAATGACATTTTTAAAAACAAGAATGTTAAACTCGATATATTCAGTTTATTTGCTTTAATATTACGGAAGTTGATGCTTATCTATGTAGGATTTCGAGGGTTGAATAATAATTAATTAATGAAATAAACGATAACATGAATTAGGGAATTTAGACATTAATTTTAACAAAAGAGTTTTAAGTGAAGAGAGTATTTTACTAAACCATTATTTCTTTTAAAGCTAGAGATATATAATACTCTTACTATTTTTTTTTATTCATATACATTTATCCTACATGTTAATATATTAGAAATAGGACTGATTTATCTCTTAAATATATAATTAAATAAATTTGATATTTGGTTTGAATATACAATACCTGTGAGATGCAACCACCGAGTCCCATGCCTTCAAAAAATTGGTGGAAGGTTAAAGCAGCTATAAGAGGCCTTATAGTTTTAGGATTTTCAGATGCACCCAGTGAGATCCCTATTATCACAGAATGCACCACAATCCCCAACTCCAACACCTGTAATTTTTAAACATCAAAACCAAAATTATATACACACAAAATATACTTTTTAAAAAACTAATATATTTCTGTGATATAATGTAAAAAATCCAACAAATAAGTATCGTGATATAATGTAAAAAATCCAATAAATATTTTTTAAATTAGACATTTTGAATGAGTGTCGGTTTTCAATGTGTGTTCGACACAGACACACCATTTAAGAGTAGAGTCGACACAAACACACAATTTAAGAGAAAAGTCGACAGAGACACACAATTTAAGAGGAGAAGAGTGTCCGAGAATTATATTAAGAAGTAAATTATAATTCTAAGTAAATTTTATATATATTATAAAGTATAGAGGAAAAAGTGATTGTACATGCAAGGAATAATAATGAAGGAGAGATAAGGAATTGAAGTGAAAATTGGGTGGCAGATAGTAGGAGAACCCACTGTATTTAGATAATGATATATGGACAAAATATAATGCATTATTGTTACTTAGGAGTGTCACTGAAGTTGAATAATTAAATTACCTGAGAAATAACACGATGGCGAAGGAGTTCCGTTGAAGGAGAAGCCATGGAAGCATGAGCATGAGAATGAGTTGCATGGTGATTATGCAGATCTTCTTCGTCAACAACTCCATCCATGCCCCTTACGGTGGACTTTTTGAAATACGCAGTCGCCAGAGAATCAACCATAAGCGTTCCAATGGCCGCGACCATTGCCACAAATCCTGCGAACGAAAAATCTTCCCAGGGATCACCACAGAGACTAGGAGGCGTCAACTTCTCGAAAGCATCGGGTAGCACGTGGATGAAACCAGTGGACAAGATGATCCCTGCAGCGAAGGCCTTCACCATGAAGAACAAGTCCTTCTCGGGATGCAATGCAGGGAAAATTTTGCTCAGCAGTGGAAGCGTCACACCTATTGCACTTGCTAACAGAATCGAAACCAGAGCTCCGATTTTGTAATTCCTAGCCAGAGCCTTGTCTACACCCTTCTCTCCACCTTCCTCGTCGTCGTTTTTGCATTTACACTCGCCGGCACCGTCGCCATCAACCGTGCACGGAAGAAGGAGAAGAGTGAGAAGCAGAAGGAGGAAGATCCACGTGATGTCACGTGCACAATGTTGTTGAGTTTTGTTCATTTTGTGGATGAACAAAGATAAAAAAAAAAACCCTATCTCTCCGAAAGCTGGATGGCTATGAATGAATAAAGAATTATAGGAATTATGTTTTATATACTTAAACTTAGGACACTTTTAATTATATTTTATTTATTTATTCTTCTTAGGAGACTTTTAATCAGTCTCTCTCAAGGTCAATTCGCATGTCCACAAGCCATGACATAAAGCATATCATAGAAAACGAAATTAAAGTTACCATATGATATTTTCAAGATACATCAAATCAAATCAAATGTTCAATTTGTTGAATTTCTAACTTTGTATCGTGTGGTACTCTTTATATGGTATAATTTGCAGGTTAATGTTTGTGTTACATTATATACCGCACACGGACATGGATACTTTCATGAAAATATATAAAAAAATAAAAAAATTTAAAATGTAGGACACGGAGACACGTAACTATATATTATATAATTATGAATTATATACATTAACAATAAAGATTTATGTGTATAAGTATATTGTAAATTTTTTTTTGGAGCAAAAAGATGTTTTTCATGACTGGTTCATAAGGATTTGTTTCTTATTTTTATAATCATAATAACAATTTATACAATAAAATTTGAATTTCTAAAAAATTAATATATTTTTCCTTTTCAAAATTGTGTTAGAACTGTATTAGAATTTTCCAGAAATCTAACAAATACTCTTTGAATTGGACACTTAACGGATACATGTCCTACATGTGTCATACGAATATCGATATCTGATTTGGTTTGCACAAAATTTCTGAAAAATTCTCCCGAAATAGTTTTTTCCTAAAATTTCATGTAAGAATTTCCACTGAATTTGGGACAAAACACGACAAATTTCAGGGCAAACGGATGAGTATTCACCCACGAAAAAAATCAAACAGTTTCACACACAAACGAACCTTCCTTTCAGCCCTGGCAGTGATGAATAAAAAATTTATTGTCAATCTTGTGGGACGAATCTGGGGCTCAAATCTAAGCCAAAACTCAATAGACACAGTGACGAACGTCTGGTAAAGATTTCAGAACAGAATACCCAAGGAGTAAGGCGTAGTAAGTCCCAGACCGAGAGTGAACAAAACTGGTTTTTCGAAAACAAAACGTCTTGGCTTTTCTCCCCCGTATCTTCTTTTTGTGATTTGTTTATGGACGTGCCTCCTTACTTGGATGCAAACAACATATGAAAGTACTCGTGTGAACTTTTTCAGCATGATACGGACCCAAAATATAATTTTGGAAAGTAGGGCGAAATCTCATAAGTTTTGGTAGAGGATAGCCTTGGTTTGCACAAAATTTCTGAAAAATTCTCCCAAAATAGTATTTTCCTGAAATTCCACGTAAGAATCTCCATTGAATCTGGGACAAAACGCGACAAATTTCAGGTCAAACGGATGAGTATTCACCCACGAAAAAAATCAAACAGTTTCACACACAAACGAACCTTCCTTTCAGCCCTGGCAGTGATGAATAAAAA